>RCUQ01000170.1_pt1 | contig 43404 bp, 48 predicted proteins | sample 2166351 | NCBI WGS metagenome assembly RCUQ01 (sample SAMN09932597, study PRJNA488358) | compost metagenome | feature: garden; material: soil; isolation source: compost soil in acetonitrile-enriched culture | place: Germany: Experimental Botanical Garden Goettingen | collected 2016-01-27
CCGCGAAGGCGGCCGTACGGTCGGCGCCGGCGTCGTCGCCAACATCATGGAGTAGCTTGTAAGCCTCTCGCTTACAGCCTAAGCCTCGCTTGGAGCGGGACCCTGAGGGTCCCGCTCCAAGCTATTTATGGTATCGTGGAACTCGTTTGCCTGGTCTGGGACCCGTTTGGCCGAAAGGATTTCCTGGAATGCGCGCCCTCACCCCGTTGGAACGCGTCCGCTCTCGCCAATTCCTGCAACTGGCCCTCTGCGCCGGGGTCCTCGCCCTCTCGGGCTGCCCCAAGATGCCTCGGATCACGACGGCCAATCCCACGGCCAGCGCCAGCCCGTCGTCCAACCCGACCGTGAGCCCCAGTCCGACGTCCACCCCTTCCCCCGCAGCCTCACCCTCCCCCAAGGAAGACCCCACGACCTTTACCATGACCGTGGGAGAGGCTCCCCAAGCGATCGCCCTCGATGCCGCGGGCAACGGTTACGTCACCCTCAACGACGATATCGTGCGCATCGACGGAGCCGTCGGAAACCTCTTCACCGCCAAGACCACCAGCCTGAAAAACCAAGGCTTCACCTTCGGCGCGCCCTCCGGCATCGTCACGATTGGCTCGGTCACCTGGTTCACGGACCGAACCCGCCAGCAAGTTAGAAAGATTACCGACGAAAGCACGGGCTCGACCCAGGATTTCGCCTTCGGCGAGGCTCCCAGCCGCTTGGTCTATGAATATCCAAGCAACCTCTGGATCGCTGATTCCGGTGCCGCGCGCGTCGGCATTCTCGAAGCGGACGGCTTCTCGAACCCGTTCGGTGCAACCCTCGCAGGAGTTCCGGACGACCTCCTCGTCGACCGCACCGGAACCGGCTGGGCCCTCGTCACCAGCGGAGACCAGGTCCACCTCGCCAAGCTGTCCAAGACCTTTGATGGCACCAAACTCTCCGGCATCAACGTCGATTCCCAAGTCGAGCTCACCGCATTAGGAAGCGGAGCGGGCCTCGCCCTCGACGACCAAAACGGCATCTGGATCACCGGAGTCGCGAAAGGCGGGCAGGGGCAGCTCATGAAAATCGGCGAGAACGGCACTCCGACCGCCGACTTCAACTTCCAGCAAGTCATCCCGGGCCGCTTCGCCATTCGCGGAGGCTTCGCATGGATCCCCGATGTCTCGAACGACGGCACCACGATCCACAAGGTCTCGCTGGCCACCGGACAGGTCCTCTATAGCTTCCCCATCGGAGGCAAGGCTTCCGAGATCTTCAAGGACCCCAATGGCGACCTCTGGGTGCCCATTTCCAACGGCAATGCCGTCGTCAAGCTGGACTTCTAACGCATGGATGTCGTGATCTTTTACATGTTGGCCGCCCTCATGCTCGCCGGCGGAGCCGCCATGGTCTGGCTCCCGAAGCCGTCTCACGCCGCCTACGCCCTGATCGGCGTCATGGTGACGGCGGCCCTCATGGTGGCCTGGCTGAAGGCGGAATTCCTGGCCCTCGCGCTCATGCTCGCCCTGGCCGGAGGCGTCGCCCTGCTCGTCATGGTGGGCCTGCCGCTGCTGAGCCGGCTGGGCCCCCTCAAGGCGAGCCGCCCCGATGAGGACCGCTCCTTCTGGGCGGGTATCGTCGCCGTGCTCTTCCTGGTCATCACGTACCGCGTCCTGGCCACGACCCCCTGGGGCGCCGAGGACCATTCCCGCCTGGCGCTCACCGACGCGCAGCGCGGCCTCGAGGCCATCCGGACCCTGGGCGAGACCCTCCGCACCGAGTACGCCCTCGCGCTCATGGGCGGCGCCTTCCTGGTCGCCGTGGCGATCGCCGTCGCCTTCGCCCTCAACGCCTCGGAGGCCGACGCATGACGATCTTCCCCATGCAAACCTCGGGCTTCGCGCTGCCGATCCTCCAGTCCCCCCTCGGCCTGCCCCACGTCCTCACCCTGGCGGCCGCCCTCTTCGCCCTCGGCCTCTTCGCGGCGCTCGCGCACCGCAGCTTCCTGCGCATCCTGATGGGCCTGGAACTCATGCTCCTCGCCGCGATGCTCAACCTGGTCGCCTTCACCAGCTACCTGCATCCCGAAGGCCTTCAGGGGCACGCGCTCACCCTGCTGCTGATTGGGATGGCGATCGCGCAGCTGGCCGTCGGCATGGCGATCGCCGCCCAGCTCATGCGCTCCGCCCGTGCACCGCAACCGAGCCGTGCGCCGGAGGCGGAAGCCCCCGAAGCCGCTGCGGCAACCGAGACCGATCCCCTGAACGTGGACCGCTACGACGAGTTGAGGTGGTAATCCTCCATGGCCAAATCGACCTTCCCCCCCTCTTCTGAGGATTCCCGCCCGACCCTCGCACGCCGCATCGGGGGGGGATTCGCCCGCATCGACCATACCGTCGTCGACGGTCTGATCAACGCCTGCGGCTTCGTGGTCTTCGCCGTCGCCGAAGGCCTGCGAACCTTGCTTACCGGTAAGGTGCAGGTCGCCCTGCTCGTCGCCATGGCCGTGCTCGTCGCGACCCTCATCGCGGTCATGCTCGGGCTGCCGAACCTCTTGATGGGAGCCGGAGGAAGCTCGCTTTGCTAGAGAACGTCTTTCCCAACCTTCACCTGCTCTCCGTCGCCGTAGCGCTTCCGCTGTTCGCGGCCCTGCTCGTCTGGGCCATGGGGGAGTCCCGGCTCGGGGCCTCCCGGATCGCCGCCGTCGGCGCCTCGGTCCTCACCCTCGTGGTTCTGGCCTTCACCGCCTTCCGGATGGCCCCCGAAACCGGCCTTCAACTGGGCGATCGCTACGAGTTCTGGCCGCTTCTCGGCATCGACTTCGCGCTCGCGGTCGATGGCCTCAGCCTTTCCTTCGCCCTCCTCGCCTCGGCCCTCGGAACGCTTGGCGTTTCCGCCGCGACGAGGCGCCATGAACTGGCGATCGCCCTGGTTGCACAGGCCACGGCCCTATTGATTTTCCTCAGCCAGGACCTCTTCGTCTTTTTGGCCGCCTGGTGGGCGCTGCCGCTGCTGATTTACGGGCTCATCAACGGCTGGGGGCGCGATCGCTCGGAGTACGCGGCCACGAAGTTCCTGGTCATGCTGTTGACGGGGGCCGCCTTGCTGACGGTCAGCATGGCTGCGATTCATCTGGTCGGCAACAACAGCGGCTCGATGGCCGCGCTCTGGGTCACCAAGCCCGGCTTCCCGCTGGAGTTCCTCAATCACTGGGTGCTCGCCGGCATCCTGGCCGCAGCCTGGGTGGCCGTGCCGCTCTTTCCCTTCCATACCTGGCTCGCGGACGTCTTCGAGTCGGCGCCCCCGTCGGCGCTCCCTCTGGTCGTGGGCGGCATCCAGGCCGGAGGAGCCTATGCCTTCGTGCGGCTCGCCTTGGGATTCTTCCCGAGCTACATGCAGCCTTGGCTGCCCTGGCTGACGGCCCTCGGCATCCTGACCGCCCTCTACGCCCTGATGGCCGCCTGGGGGCAGCGTTCGCTGCTTCGGGGAGTCGCCCTCCTGGGAGTCTCGATCGCCGGCATGATCCTCTTGGGCTTCTCGGCCATCCCCGGCCCCGAGACGGGGCTGAGCCTCGAGCGCGCGCTGATCATGGGGCTTGCCGCCACCGGAACCGGAGGTCTCCTCGCCTGGCTCACCTCCGAGCTCTCCCGGCGCGCTGGGACCTCCGAGGAGCTCCTGCCCCGCCTTGGCTTCCTCTTCCCACGCGGGGCGACCTCATGGGTCGCTTTCGGTACCGTCGCCCTCGTGCTGGTCTTGATTCCCGGCGTCATGCTCGTCCCCCCCAGCCTGGCCGCGAACCGTCTCGGCCTCGTCATCGGCCTCGGGCTCGGCTTGCTGGGCCTGCTCCTCACGGGTGGAATGGCCCTGCGCCGCGCACTGCTCGCTCCGGCCACCCCGGCCCGCGTGGACGACGTGGAGGACGTGACGGCACGGGAACTGGCCTTCGGCTGGGGAATCCTGCTCTTGGCGGCTATACCGGTGTTCTGGCTGATTTTCGGAAACCGGGCGATCGCCATCTTCGCATCCCAGCTGAGCCTGGGCTTCATCCGGTAGGAGGACTCCATGGATAACGCCCTCGTCTTGCTGCCGGAGTTCCTGCTCGTCCTCCTCAGCCTCGCCATCCTCGTGTTCGGCCGCCACTTCCCCCGTCACGTGGCCCCCCTAGCCACCTTCGGACTGGTCGCGGTCTTCGGAGTGCTCGTCGGTCAGGCGCTGACCGGAGCCGTGAGCGGCTCCGCCTTCGCGCAGGCCGTCCAGATCGGGCCCTTCGCCTGGCTGATTCGCGGCGTCCTCTTGCTCATGGCCGCCGCTTCCTCCGCCCTGGCCTGGGGGGAAGCGCCCCGCCGACCCGATCTCACGTTCGGCTTGCTGCTGGCCTCGGCCGTCGGCGCCTTGGGCGTGGCCGCCTCGGCAGACGCCGTCATCCTCTACTTGAGCCTCACCCTCATGGGCATGGCCCTCACGGGGCTCGTCGCCCAGAGCCGCGAGCACGCGGCAAAAGAGGCGACCATGAAGGTCTTCCTCTTCCAGGCCGTCGCCGGGGCCGTCCTGCTCTTCGGCCTCACCTGGCTCTTCGGGCTGGGCGGTAGCACGTCCTTCGTGGACCTGGCGGCCGCCTTGCAGACTCCCGATACCCTGCTGACTTTCGCCATGCTGCTGGTGCTCGGAGGCCTTGCCTTCACCGTGGCCGCCGTCCCCTTCCACGCATGGCTTCCGGACGTCACGGAAGGGAGCTCGCTGGCGGTCGGCTCCTGGCTGCTTGGCGGCGCCGGCCTCGCGGCGGTCGCGGGCCTCGTGCGCATCCTGATCATGCTCTTCGCCACCAACACCGGCCTCTGGGCCCCCTACGTCACGGGGCTCGCCGTCTTGAGCCTGCTCGGCGGCGGCCTGCTGGCGCTCGCGCAATCTGATCTCCGGCGCATGCTTGCCTTCGGCGCCGTCGGAACCTCGGGTCTCGTTTTGCTGGCTCTGGTCGCGGCCTCACACCCGGCCTCCAGCCAGGAGGGCCTCATGGCCCTGCTCATGACGGCCCTGACCGCCGGAATCGCAACCCTGGGCATCTTCGCAGGCCTTGGGGCGGCGAAAGCCCGATCTCTCACCGATCTGACCGGCCTGCACCGTAGAGCCCCGGGACTCGCCCTCGCGCTCTCGGCTTGCGCCCTCGCCCTCGCTGCCCTGCCGCTCTCGGGTGCCTTCTGGGCCCGCGTGACCCTGGTCCGGTCCCTCTTGGTCTACGTGAGCCAGTCGATGCAGTTCGGAGCCCTCGCGCTCGCCGTCCTGGCCATGGGGATGACCGTGCTCGCGGCCTACACCGCCCTGCGGATTCCCAAGGCCATTTACCTGTCCCCCGGCGCGGCCCCATCCGGAGGCGAAGCCCCGAGCCCGCATGGGGCCGTCCTTTGGATTTGCGCCTTGCTCAGCGTTTTCTTCTTCGTGGCACCTGCGCTCCTCTGGAGCGTCGTCGGCAGCGCCACGAAAGGATTTTAACCTCTCGCTAGAAAGTGGAGTGAACGATGATCACCAACGAAACGGTCCGGCACGTGGCCAAGCTCGCCCGCCTGGAGCTCGCCCCCGATGAGGAAGCCCGCCTCACCCAGGACCTGGGAGCCATCCTCGGCTACGTCGAACAGCTCGCCGAGGTGGACGTGACGGGCGTCGAGCCCACGGCTCAGGCCATCCCCGTCTCGAACGTCCTGCGCGAGGACCGGCTGCATGAGAGCCTCACGCGCGAGGAAGTGCTCCAGAATGCCCCGGCGCCCGAGCAAGGCATGTTCCGGGTTCCCCGCATCATCGGGGAAGCGTGACGGCCCCCGTCGTCGTGGTGGGGGCCGGCGCTGCCGGCCTGATGGCGGCGATCGCCGCGGCCCGAGCCGGCGCCCCCACCATCCTCCTCGAAAAAACCAAGCGCTTCGGCTACAAGATCCTCATCTCGGGCCATGGCCGCTGCAACCTCACCAACGCCGAACGGGACGTCAAGCAGCTCATCACCAACTACCCAGGTGGCGGTAAGTTCCTCTACGGCGTCTTCAGCCAATTCGACAACTGGGACTTCATCCGCTTCATCGAAGGGCTGGGCCTTCCCACCAAGACCGACCATCGCGGACGCGTCTACCCCGAGTCGGACAAGAGCCTGGACGTGGTGGACGCCTTCCAGCGCGAGTTGGATCGCCTCGGCGTCCAGCTTCGCCTCGAAGCGCCCGGTTCGCGCATCATGACCGAGGAAGGCCGCGCCGTGGGCATCGAGCTGGGCTCGGGTGAGGTCGTGAAGGCGGGAGCCCTCGTCATCACCGTCGGAGGCCAGTCCTTCCCCAACACGGGCTCGACGGGCGACGGCTACCGCATGGCCGAGGAACTCGGGCATACGCTGGTCGCCCCCTTCCCCTCCCTGGTGCCCTTGCGCTCGCCGGGCCTCGGCGAGCTGGCGGGGCTTAGCCTCCGAGACGTCGAGGTCACCGCGGTGCTCGACGGCAAGCCCGCGGCGAAGCGGCGCGCGGATATGATGTTCGCGCATTTCGGCCTCACGGGGCCGGCCATCCTGCACCTCAGCCGGACGGCCTCCCTGGCCGTGGCGCAAGGCAAGACCGTGGAGTTCTGGCTGGACCTGGTGCCGGATCGAACGCGCGAAGAGCTGGACGCCGACCTGCGTCAGGCCTGGGAGCGCACTCCGCGGACGCACCTGGCCAACGCGCTCAAGGAAATCCTGCCCGAGCGGCTGGTGCCGTTCTTCCTCGCGAAGGCGGACGTGGCGGGCGATCGCCCCGTCTCGGAAGTCCCCAAGAAGGATCGCGCTAAGCTGGTCGAGCGCCTGAAGCGCTGGGCCTTCCCGATTCCCTCGGTGCTTTCCAAGGAAGTCGCCGAGGTGACGGCAGGGGGTCTCAACCTCAAGGAGGTGGATCCCAAGTCCATGGCCTCCAAGCGGGTCGAGGGCCTCTTCTGGGCCGGCGAGGTGCTGGACGTGGACGGCTTCATCGGCGGGTACAACTTCCAGTCCGCATGGTCCACCGGCTGGGTGGCGGGCCAATCGGCCGCACGATCCCTCGGATACTCCCCCGACTAGTCGAAGCGACCGCGGTTGGTCTGCCGTCCGTCCGGGGTGGGAACGAACTTGTTCTCGTAAGGCTTCGGTGGGAGCGGCGTGACGGTGAACGAGCGCTCTCCCCCCCAGCGAAACTCGGGGCACTGGTAATCCACCGAGTGATGAGGCAGGAAGGTGGCGTAAAGCTGGAATTCCCGGCCCTCATCGAGTGGATCGGGCGGCATGGCCGGTAGGCACCGAATCGCCTGGGAGTCGAGCTCACGAGCCAGGATCTGGCCATCTCCTTCGATGAGGGAGACCTTCCCGAGCGGCAGGGGCACGTGGAGACCGTCCGTAAGCTGGACAACCAGGTAAAGGACCGTCCGGGTCTCCGCTTCGAGAATCAGATCGATGACCGTTCCGACCAGGCGCTCGTCGACGCCGAGGACCGGCCAGCCTCTCACGTCGGGTTCGGACGAGGGGATCGCCATGGGAAGCCGGGACAGCTTCGCGAGAGACATGGGGAACCTCCTTGTATCGGCAGACGGCCTCAGGCGCGATTCTAGCCGGATGCGAACGCGCGGACAAGGCGCGGTAGGGCGCTGCTCATGCTTCCGGCTCAGGCGGCTTCTCCGCGCGTAGCCGGACGAGCCAGGCCACCTCGGCTCCGATCAGGAAGATCACCGCCGAGAGGTAAAGCCACAAGAGGAAGACGATCACGCTGGTCGCGGGACCGTAGACCTCGTTGAAGTGGCCGAAGGTCGCAAGGTACCAACCGAAGAGGCGCCTCAAGATTTCCCAGAGCAGCGCCGCGACCCCCGCACCGATGGCGCTCGGACCGAAACCCAACGGCTTAGCGGGCAGGAAGCGATACATGGCGAGCAAGCTCACGGTGACGAGGACGACGGGAAGCAGGTTCGCCAGCAGCGGGACGATTCCCGGGATATCCCGAGGCTGGATGCCCAGCACGGGGATCTCGAAGGTGAGAATGGCGACCAGCAGCCAGTAGAGGGCGGCCACGGCCACCATGGCCCCGCCGACGGCGACGGCGAAGATCAGTCCGACGAGATTTCGCTTGATGGAGAAGACCAAGCTCCCGGTCGGAGACTCCTCCCAGATGATGTCGATGGCCTGGGCGAGCGACGTGAAGATGTTCTTGCCCGCCCAAAGCAGCATCACCAGGGCGATGAGCCCGATGGACCCGCGGGCCTCGACCACGGCTTCGAGCGTGCTGCGCAGGAAGGCCTCCTGGGCGGGAAATCCCCGCGCGAAGAAGGTGAGGACGCTTTCGGTCGCTGCTTCGGGCGCCAGGACGTAGCCGGCGATCGCAATCAGGCCCAGCATCAGCGGGAAAAGCGAGAAGAAGGTGAAGTAGGAAATCGCGGCCGCCAGAAAGGTCACCCGATCGGCATTGAAGGCTCGCACCAGGTCCCGCATGAAAGTCCAGGTCGCGTTGAAGGGCCGCATCCCCCCTCCTCTCAGCCAGAAACCCCCTTGGCGGCTTGCCATCTGGGGTGGGAGTCGGCAGAATAGAAGCTAGAGCATTTTAAGCATTGTAACCGCCGACGCGTCCCTCATGGCCCGCCGGTGCCCGGACGGAAGAACCAGTGGTCCGGATCAGGGAAGGATCGACGCATGCGCCTGGATAAATGGCTGAAGCTTTCGCGGGTGATCAAGCGCCGCACGGTCGCCAACGAGGTTTGCGACCAGGGCCGCGTAACCCTCAACGGCCGGGTCGCCAAGGCTTCCACCGAGGTCAAGCCGGGCGACAAGCTGGAGATCCATTTCGGCAACAAGACCCTCGCCCTGGAGATCGCCCAGGTCCCGGAGCGCCCGGTGGCGGCCAAGGACGCCGCCGACCTCTACCGCCTCACCGGAGACGTCGCCTCGATCGACTGATTTTTTGGCCTACCCTCATCGTAGAAAGAAGGACTCCCCAATGCCGACGTTCATTGAAGACATCTATGCCCGCGAGGTCCTCGACTCCCGCGGCAATCCCACCGTCGAGGTCGACGTCGTCCTGACCGGCGGAGCGAGCGGCCGCGCGGCCGTTCCCTCCGGCGCCTCCACCGGCGCCCACGAAGCCATCGAGATGCGCGACCAGGACGAGCCCGATCGGTACAACGGCAAGGGCGTCCTGCGCGCCGTCGACAACGTCAACGAAGTGATCGCCAACGAACTCGCCGGCATGGACGCCCTCGACCAGGTCGCCATCGACCAGGCGATGCTCGAGCTGGACGGCACCCCCAACAAGGCCAAGCTTGGCGCCAACGCCATCCTCGGCGTCTCGTTGGCCGTTGCCAAGGCGGCCGCCAACGCCGTCAACATGCCGCTCTACCGCTACATCGGCGGCGTCTCGGCCCGTACCCTTCCCGTTCCGATGCTCAACATCATCAACGGCGGCGCCCATGCCGACAACCCGGTCGACATCCAGGAGTTCATGGTCATGCCCGTCGGCGCGTCCTCCTTCGCCGAGGCCCTGCGCTGCGGCGCGGAGATCTTCCATGCGCTCAAGAAGATCCTCAAGGCCCGCGGCCTGAACACCGCCGTCGGCGACGAGGGCGGCTACGCGCCCCAGGTCAACTCGGCCGACGACGCCCTTGCGGTCATCATGGATGCCATCGAGGCCGCCGGCTACTCCGCGGGCGGAGACGTCATGCTCGCCCTCGACGTCGCCTCGACCGAGTTCTACCGCGACGGCAAGTACCACTTCGAGGGTGAAGGCGTCGTCCGCACCCCCGACGAGATGATCGATTACCTCGAGGACCTCGTCAACCGCTACCCCATCCTCTCGATCGAGGACGGCATGGCTGAAGACGACTGGGACGGCTGGGCCAAGCTCACCCAGCGCCTCGGCAAGCGCGTGCAGCTGGTCGGCGACGACCTCTTCGTCACCAACCCCGATCGCCTCGACCGCGGCATCGGCCTCGGCACGGCCAACTCCATCCTGGTCAAGGTCAACCAGATCGGCACCCTGACCGAGACCCTGACCGCCATCGAGATGGCCAAGCGCGCGGGCTACACCGCCATCCTCTCCCATCGCTCGGGCGAGACCGAGGACACGACCATCGCCGACCTGGCGGTCGCCACCAACTGCGGCCAGATCAAAACCGGCTCGGCCTCGCGCTCGGACCGGGTGGCCAAGTACAACCAGCTCCTGCGGATCGAGGAGGAACTCGGCGAAGCGGCGATCTACCCGGGCCGCGAAGCCTTCTACAACTTGAGGTAACCTGTGGACGGACGTAAGAAAACTAAAATCGTCGCGACTCTCGGCCCGTCGACCAGCTCGGACGAGATGGTCGCCAAGCTGATCGAGGCTGGGGTCGACGTCTTCCGCCTCAACTTCTCGCATGGCTCGCATGAGACCCACCGCGAGAACATCGAGCGCGTGCGCCGCATCTCCAAGCAGATCGGACGCCCGATCGCCCTCCTGCAAGACATCCAGGGTCCCAAGATCCGCGTCGGCGAGATCAACGGCGGTCAGGCCACCCTGGTGCCCGGCCAGACCTTCATGCTCACCACCACGCCCCTCGAAGGCAACGAGCAGATGGCCTCGGTCAGCTACCCGCGCCTCACCGAAGACGTCCGCGAAGGCATGAAGATCCTCCTCGACGACGGTCTCCTGGAGCTCGTCGTCGTCGAGGTCAAGCCCGAGATGCTGGTGACCCGCGTGGTCGTCGGTGGAGCCCTCAAGCCCCGCAAGGGCGTGAACTTCCCCGGCTCCATGCTCAAGATCTCCATCATCACCGACAAGGACAAGGCCGACCTCAAATTCGGCGCCGAGATGGGCATCGACCTCGTCGCCGCCTCCTTCGTCCAGCAAGCCTCGGACGTCCTGGAGGTCAAGGACTTCCTCGCCCAGCTGGGCAAGAAGACCCCGATCATCGCGAAGATCGAGCGCCGCGAGGCCGTTCAGAACCTCCGCGAGATCATCCAGGTGGCCGACGGCGCCATGGTCGCCCGCGGCGACCTCGGCGTCGAGATCCCGGTCGAGGACGTGCCCATCGTCCAGAAGCAGATCATTCGTGGCTGCAACCTGGAGGGCAAGCCCGTCATCACGGCCACCCAGATGCTCGATTCGATGATCCGTGCGCCCCGCCCCACCCGGGCCGAGGCCTCGGACGTCGCGAACGCCATCCTGGACGGCACCGACGCCATCATGCTCTCCAACGAGACCGCGGCGGGCGCCTACCCGCTCGAGTCGGTCGAGACCATGACGCGCATCGCCATGCAGGTCGAGCGCTCGATGATGCCCAAGGTCCGCCCTGAGCTCGAGGAAGGCTACATCCGTCCCGTGCAGGACTCGGTCGCTCACGCGGCCACCCGCATGGTCCAGGAACTCGGCGCCTCGGCGATCGTCACCGCCACCTACTCGGGCAGCAGCGCCCGGATGGTCGCCAAGTACCGGCCCAGCTGCTCGGTCATCGCGGCGACGCCCTTCGAGGATGTCTGCCGGCAGATGAACCTCATCTGGGGCGTCTACCCTATCAAGATCGTCGAGACCGATACCGTCGACGAGCTCTTCCAGCAGGCCGTCGCCGAGGCGACCTCCGCGGGGCTCGTCGAGGATGGCGACCAGGTGATCATGGTGGCCGGCATCCCCATGGGCGTGCCCGGCACCACCAACATGGTCACCGTCGAGATGGTCTCCTCGATCATCGCGCGCGGCATGGGCCTCGGCCAGCGCCCCGTCTGCGGTGTCGCTCGGGTGATCTTCGACCCGACCCTCGCCCTGGAATCCGTCAACGTCGGAGACGTGCTCGTCACCGAGAATACGGACGCCGCCTGGAACCCAGCCATCGAGAAGGCCTCGGCCATCGTGGTGCGCAGCGGAGGCCTCACCTCCCACGCGGCCATCGTCGGACTCGAGCTCAACAAGCCGGTCATCCTGGGCGTGGAGGACTTCGACAAGATCCGTGACGGCTCGACCATCACGGTCGATCCCCTGCGCGGGCTGATCTTCAGCGGCGCGGCCAAGATCGGCTGCGAGCCCGGCCCCATGCCCTGGGATCGCTCCTAGCCTCCCGCGACGAAACGAAGCCCCTTCCCCATCGACCGTGGGGAAGGGGCTTTCGCGTGACAGCTAACCGCCAATCCGCGACATGGTCCGATGAATCGGCAAGCCCGCCCCCCACTCGTGGTGCTCCGGCTTGAAGCCGAGCGAGGTGAGGACCAGCTCCCGCATGGCCTCGGCGCCAGCGCCGGCACGCAAGCATCCCAGCAAATCGCTCTCCTGGGGCCGCATCAAGCAGGCCTTGATCTGGCCGTCCGCCGTGAGGCGTAAGCGGTTGCAAGTCTCGCAGAAGTTGCGGCTCATCGGGCTGATGAAGCCCAGGGTGCCCAGCGCTCCGGGGATTCGCAAGATCCGGGCGGGCCCGTTGCCGGGGATGACCTCGTCCGCCGCGACGAGCGCATGGCGCGCGCGGAGGCGCTCCTGGATCTCCGCGACGGGCAGGAACTGGCGGGCGTCGAAGAAGGCACGATCGCCCACGTGCATCATCTCGATGTAGCGCACGTGGACCGGCAGGCGCCGTGTCAGCTCGGCGAATTCCAGGATCTCGTCGTCGTTCTTCCCGGGGATCACGACCATGTTCACCTTAACCGGCGAGAGGCCCACGTCCGCGGCCTTGTAGAGTCCCGCAAGCACCCGGTTCAGGTCCCCTCCCCGCGTGATCTCCTTGAAACGCCCGGCATCCAGGCTGTCGAGGCTGACGTTGACGCGGCGGAGGCCCCCGGCAGCCAAGTCCGCGCTCATCCGCTCAAGGAAGATCCCGTTGGTAGAAAGCGCGAGGTCCTCAAGGCCCGGAAGCTCCGCGATCCGCCGGACAAGGGCCGGGAGACCCTTGCGCAGCAGAGGCTCGCCGCCCGTCAGGCGAATCCGGGTGATGCCGAGCGGCAGGAAGACCTGCGTGAGCAACGCGACGATCTCGTCGTCCTGCATGAGGGTCTCGGGGGGTAGCCAGGTCATGCCTTCCTGCGGCATGCAGTACAGGCAGCGCAGATTGCAGCGGTCGGTCAGCGAGAGCCGCAGGTAGGTGATGCGGCGCTTATGGGCATCGACGAGCATGAGCTCCCCCTAGTTCCAGGAGTCGAGCGCCAGGGCCTCGACCTGTTCTCCTTCGGCCAGGCCGCTGGCCTCGGCGGGAACGATCACCAGGGCGTTCGCCCGCGCCATCGCGCTCAGGATCGCCGACCCCTGGGCGCCCGCAAGGCGGGCCATCACACCGTCAGGCGTCCGCTCGAGGATGGCCCGCAGGAAAGCCTGCCGGCCCGGCTTCTTGGCGAACGTCTCTCCCATCCGCGCCCAGACGCGCGGCCGATCGATTTCCCTCAAACCGGACATCCGCCGGATGACCGGCCGGACGTAGACCTCGAAGCAAACCAGGGTCGAGACCGGGTTGCCCGGCAAGGCAAAGACCGGCTTGCCTCCCAGCGTGGCGTAAGTGAAAGGCTTGCCGGGCTGCTGGGCCACCCGATCGAAGTGAAGGTCCCCATGGCGTTGGAGGATCTCCCCGATAAAGTCGTAACGCCCCATGGAGACCCCGCCCGAGGTCAAAATCACGTCATAGCTGGCCGCATCCGCCAGCTGGCGCCAGGTCGCATCGCGCTCATCTCGGATGACGCCCATCCGGACCGGGATCCCCCCGGCCTCGCTGACCATGGCCGCCATCGCGTAGGCGTTGCTGTCGTAGATCTGGCCGGGCCTCAAGGCCTGCCCCGGCGGCACCAGCTCGTCCCCGGAGGTCAGGATGGCCACCCGCGGCGCCGCGTGGACCTTCACCTCGACCATGCCGACTCCCGCGAGGAGGGCGATGCGCGCCGGCGTGAGCACCATCCCCGGCTCGAGCAGGCGATCGCCCGCCTGGAAATCCTCCCCCGCGCGTCGGATGTGAGTCCCAGGTGAGACCGCCTTGCGGAACGTCACCCGTCCCGCCTCCTCCCAGGCCTCCTCGACCGGCACGACCGCGTCGGCCCCCGGGGGGATCGGGCCTCCCGTCATGATCCGGCAGGCAGTTCCCGGCGCGAGCTCCCGGAACCGCCCGCACCCCGCGACCACCTCCATGCTCACCGGCAAATCGACAGCGCCCGCCGCCGCCACCCCGGCCAGCTCTTGGGAGCGGACCGCGAAGCCGTCCATCGCGGAGTTATCAAACGGTGGAAGCCCCAGCGGAGCCATGACCGGCTCGGCCAGGACCTTACCAAGGGCGCGAAGCAGCGTCGTCGGCTCGACAGGCCCAGGAGCGGCATCTCGAAGGATGCGTGAGCGGGCCTCCGCAACGGTAATCATGCAGCCACCTCGTTCGAGTCTCAAAGACGACGGAGCAGAAACCCTTATTGTATGTTAAAAAAGATTGTTTGCAAGCTTTACGAGGAGGCAGGATGACAAACCCCGGATCGGCATGCCTCTCGGCCTCCGAGCTCGAGCGCTACAGCCGCCAGGTCTGCTTGCCGGAAATCGGCGAGGCGGGCCAGCTCAAACTCAAGCATGCCAGAGCCCTCATCATCGGCGCGGGGGGGCTGGGCACGCCCCTCGCAGCCTACTTGGTGGCCGCGGGGGTCGGGTACGTGCGCCTCGTGGAACATGACGCGGTCGCGCTCAGCAACCTGCAACGCCAGATCCTCTACACCCCCCAGGACGTCGACCGCCCCAAGGCCTGGACTGCCAAAGCCCGCCTGGAGGCGCTCAACCCCCATGTCCACGTTTCGGCCATCGAGGAGGCCCTCACCCCGGAGAACGCCGAGCGTCTTCTCCTGGGCTTCGACCTCATTGCCGATTGCTCGGATAACTTTGCCACCCGTTACCTGATCAACGACACGGCCTGGAAGCTGGGAACTCCCGTGATTCATGCGAGCATCCACCGCTTCGAAGGGCAAGTCACCGTCCTCATTCCGGGCAAAGGCCCCTGCTACCGCTGCCTCTACCCGGAGCCCCCCGCGGTCGCGGCCCACTGCGGTGACGCCGGGGTGCTGGGGGTCCTGCCGGGCATCCTGGGGCTACTTCAGGCTACCGAGGTGCTGAAGCTGCTACTGGGGCTCGGCGAGCCCCTCGTGGGAAGGGTTCTCGTGGTCGAGGCGCTGGGCATGCGCTTCACCGAGATCGGAGCTTCCCCGGACGCGGCGTGTCAGCTATGCGGCGCGGGGACCGGCCCGGACCTCCCGCTCGCGAGGCCGCCCGCGGAGGGCGAGGAGGATCTCGAGATCCTCCCTGCCGAACTGGCCCGTCTCTCGGGAGTCCGGTTGCTTGACGTGCGCGAGGGGTCCGTGGCCGAGCTCGCGGGCGCGCGCCGCTTGCCCGTCTCCCGGCTCGCGGCGGAGCTTGCGACGCTCGATCCGTCCGAGTCGTACGTCGTCTGTTGCGAGCACGGCACGATCAGCCGCTACGTCGCGGCGGTCTTGAGAGGAGCGGGAATCCGGCGGGCGTGGAGCCTGCGCGGGGGGCTACGGCCACTCGCCGAGCGCGTCCCGGTAATCCTCGGGCCGGTTGAGGTTCCGGAGTGAGGTCCCCACGGGATCGTGAGGACTCGGCACCTTGAACGGCAGCTCTCGGCTGCCATCCGTGGGCCAGGAAAGGAGGGCAAGAGGTGGAAGAAGCGTTGCACGTGGAGGTAAGGCTCTTCGCGATGCTAAGAGAAGCCCAGGGGGCTGATCGCATCGCTTTGATGGTCCCGCGGGGGGCGACGGTCGGGGAGCTCAAACGAGAGATCGCCGTACGGTTTCCGGCGCTCGCGCCGTTCCTGCCGACGACCCGCCTCGCGGAGGCGCTGCGCTTCGTTTCCGAGGATCATGTCCTGGTGGGAGGGCAGGAGCTAGCACTGGTCCCCCCGGTGAGCGGAGGCTGAGATGATTGCCATCACCCGTGAGCCCATCGACCTCGCCTTGGCCGAGGCCTGGCTGCATCATCCCGAGGCCGGGGGCCTCACCACCTTCGCGGGCACCGTCCGCAACCACAGCCATGGCCGCCAGGTCCTCTCGCTTGCCTATGAGGCCTACCCCGAGATGGCTCAGGGGCAACTGGAGGCGATCGCGCAGGAGATCTCCGCGCGCTGGCCGGTCAAGAAGGTGGTGCTGATTCATCGTATCGGCACGTTGGAGATCGGAGAGACGGCGGTGTTCGTGGGGGTCTCCGCAGCCCATCGCGACGTCGCATTCGAGGCATGCAGACATGGAATCGAAGTCATCAAGCGGGATGTCCCCATCTGGAAGAAGGAGCGCTTCGTGGGAGGCGAGGTCTGGGTGGAAGGCTGCGAGCCTCATGCTCAGCCTCTGATGGACGCTCGGCATGCCCCTTAGCGCGGCGGCGGCACGGCTGGGGATGGTCTTCAACGACTACGCCCTCTTCCCGCACCTGAGCGTGAGGCGCAAGGTGGCCTACGGCCGCCGGGATCCGGAGCGGGTCTCGGCCCTCCTGGAGCGCATGCGGATCGCGGATCCTGGGGTTCCGCAACCTCCACGAGGCGATCCGGCCGCTTGGCCAGGGCGGGGGAACGAAGGTTTCGGCCGGCATGACCTTGAACTCCTTCACGAACTCATGTTAAGAACCAGAACGGATGCATGCAAGCCTCCCCGAGAACGGAGTTTGCCATGAGACGAGACGAGGGTCCCGAGGCATCCTATTCCCCTCCCGAGGGGGTGCTGGAAGCGCGGCGGCGGGTGCCGGCCGTGGCGCTGGCCGTGCTCTCGGCGCTTCTGGTGATCGCGCTCGCCTACGCAGGGTCGCGCGGGTTCCGGGACTTCGACGTGGCGCTCATCGGGTACTTCGTGGGGCTGGTCTTCGCGACGGCGGCGATCGTCTACCGCTACAGCCTCTGGATCACGCGTCCTCCCACCTGGCGCTACTTCAAGGCCGGCTGGGTCAACTTCTTCTCCTGGCGGAACTTCACGCGCTATAGCTTGCTCCTGCCCCGGGCGATCTGGCATGACCTGATCGCCCAGACGTTCATCCGCAAGCGTAGCCGCACGCGCTGGGTGATGCACCAGGCGATCTTCTGGGGGGTGATCCTGAGCTTGCTGGTCACGATCCCCTTGACCATGGGCTGGATTCGCTTCACCCTGAGCCCTCCTGACACCTACGTGGCCTGGTTCTTCGGCATGCCGGTCTTCCGCTTTCCCATCGAGGCGGGGACGGGCTTCGCCATCTTCCATGCGCTCGACTGGTCGGCGCTTCTGCTGATCGTGGGGTTGATCCTGGCCTTCTGGGGGCGGGTCAACGATGTCGGCAGCCTCACGACTCAGCGCTTCAGCTTCGATTTGATGCCTTTGGTGCTTTTGGCGGCGATCGCCGTCTCGGGCCTCTTGCTCACGGCCTCGGTCTGGTGGTGGGAGGGGCGTTACTACTGGTTCATCTCGCTCGCGCACCAAGTGATCGTGGTGGGCTGGCTCTTGAGCCTGCCCTTCGGCAAGTTCTTCCACATCATCCAGCGCCCCGCCTCCATCGGGGTGCGGCTCTACCAGACCGTCAACCAGGATCTCGAGGCGGGGACCGGCGCATGCCGCGGCTGCGGCGAGACGCTGCCATCCCAGCAGTTCGTCGACGATCTCAAGCGGACCCTGACGGATCTCAAGCAGAACTACGCGCTGAGCCCTGAGCTTGGCTGGCTCCAGGACTACTGCCCGACCTGCAAGCGCCGGCTACGCGGCAAGGCCTACTACCAGCTACTCGGAAAGAGGTTCCTCTGATGACCGTCAACAAGGATTTCTTCGAGCCTGAGCGCGAGTTCAACTACGACTTCCAGTCCGCCGGCCGCTCAGAGGCGACCTGGCAGGCCTCTTCCGAGCTTCCCGAGGCCTTGGTGCCGACGCATTGCTGCTTCTGCGGGGTCCAGTGCGGCATGCACCTTCGCGTCAAGGACGGCCAGGTGCTTGGAGTCGAACCTCGGGACTACCCGCATAACCAGGGCAAGCTCTGTCCCAAGGGCGTGGTGGCCTACCAGCAGGTCAATCACCCCGAGCGGCTCACGACGCCCTTAATCCGGCGCGGGGGCAAGGGCGGGAAGCTGGAACCTGCCAGTTGGGAGGAGGCCTACGAGACGATCGCGCGGCGCTGGCGGGAGATCCAGGCCCAGCATGGCAAGGATGCCGTGGCGGTCTACTCGGGCTCGTCGATGACCAACGAGAAATGCTACCTCATGGGCAAGTTCGCCCGGGTCGCCCTGGGCACGCGGCATATCGACTACAACGGGCGGCTCTGCATGTCCTCGGCGGCCTACGGCTACGCCAAGGCCTTCGGGCTGGATCGCGCTCCCCTGCCGATGACGGATATCCCGGAGACCAAGTGCATGCTGGTCGTGGGCTCCAACGTGGCGGAGTGCTTCCCGATCCTGATGAACTGGATCTGGCAGGCGCGAGACCGCGGGGCGCGGCTGATCGTGGTGGATCCGCGCGAGACGCCGATCGCGCGCACGGCGGATCTCTGGCTGCCCCTCAAGCCCGGCACCGACATCGCCTTGCTCAACGCGATGCTTCGCCAGATCATCCATGACGGGCTGGTGGACGAGGCCTACGTGCGGGAGCGGACGAACGGCTGGGAAGAAACCAAGCGCATCGTCGAGGCCTTCACCCCCGAGGAGGCGGAGCGGCTGACGGGGGTTCCCGCCGAGCGAATCTTGGCTGCCGCGCGCCTTTACGGCCAGGCGGATCCGTCCCTGGTCATGCATGCGCGCGGCATCGAGCACAGCACGCATGGCGTCAATAACGTGCTCGCCTGCATCAACCTGGCGCTCGCGCGGGGGCAGATGGGCAAGCGCGGGGGCGGCTGCATGACGCTCACCGGACAGGGCAACGGCCAAGGCGGCCGCGAGGTCGGCCAGAAGGCCAATCAGTTGCCCGGCTACCGGCATATCACGCTGCCCGAGGACCGGGAATACGTCGCCAAGGTCTGGGGCATCCCCGCCTCCGAGTTGCCGTGGGAGGGGGCGGCCGCGACCGAGATGGTCCGTCTGATGGCCGAGGGCACGATCAAGAGTTGTCTCGTCGCCTGCTCCAACCTCATGGTCTCGCTGCCGGAGGTCGCCGTGGTCGAGCGGGCCTTGGCGCAGCTCGATCCGCTGGTGGTGGTGGATTTCTTCTTGTCCGAGACCGCCGAGCGTGCCGACATCGTGCTGCCGGGCTCGGTCTGGTGCGAGGACGAGGGGACCACGACCAACCTCGAGGGGCGGGTGGTCAAGATCAACCGCGCGGCAGATCCGCCGGGCGAAGCGAAGCGGGACTGGGAGATCCTCTGCGACCTGGCCGCGCGGTTGGGGAAGCCCGAGGGCTTCAGGTTCCGCTCGATCCGTGAGATCTGGGACGAGTTGCGCCTGGCCTCCAAGGGGGGAGTCTCCGATTACTACGGCATTACCTGGGAGAAGATCGATCGTCAGGGGGGCGTCTTCTGGCCCTGTCCCAGCGAGGATCACCCGGGCACGCCCCGGCTCTTCACCGAGCGCTTCGCGCATCCGGACGGCCGGGCGAAATTCTTCGCGATCCCCTACGCTCCGGCCGCCGAAGAGCCGGGCGGCGATTATCCCTTCCGGCTCACGACGGGCCGCGTGGTCTACCATTACCTGAGCGGCACGCAGACGCGCAGGCTCGGCTTCCTCAACAGCCAGGCCCCCGAGCCCTGGGTCGAGATTCATCCCCGAGCCGCAGAGCCCCTGGGCATCCAGTCCGAGGACATGGTGAGGGTTCGTACGCCCCGCGGCGTGATGGAGCTCAAGGCGCTGGTCACCCCGACCATCCGTCCCGACACCCTCTTCATCCCGTTTCACTACGGCCATGCGCATGCCGTGAACCAGCTCACGAACCCCGCGGTCGAGCCCTCGGTCAAGATCCCGGAGTACAAGGCCTGCGCGGCGGCCGTGGAGCGTATCGACCAGCCTCCCCGCGTACGGGAGGTGGGGCCGACGCGAAACCAGACCCCAGCGAGTGCGCCGGAGATGTTTCCTTACGCCTCGGGCGAGGAAGCAGCCCCGGAGGGGAAGACCTTCTAGCGTCCGAGCTAACGCCGGGCGCGCTGAGGAATCGGCGACAGGAGGAGCGGATGGCCATCAAGACGCTGTTCATGGACCCGTCGCGCTGCATCGGCTGCCGCGCCTGCGAGGCGGCCTGCCGGGAGTGCGATTCGCACAAGGGCGAGAGCATGATCATGGTCGACTTCGTGGATCGCGACCTGAGCGTGGCGACCCAGCCGACGGTCTGCATGCACTGCGAGGATCCGGTGGCTCCGTGCGCGCAGGTCTGCCCGGTCATGGCCATCTTGATCACGGGGGAAGGCGTGGTACAGCAGGCAGAGCCCTCGCGCTGCATCGCCTGCCGGAACTGCGTCTACGCATGCCCCTTCGGGGTGCCCAAGATGGACCTGGAGGCGCGCCTCATGAAGAAGTGCAACCTCTGCTACGACCGGACGTCACAGGACCTCAAGCCCTGGTGCGCGCAGGCCTGTCCGACCCAGGCCATCTGGTACGGGACCTACGAGGAGTTCGCCGCGCAGCGCAACGGCCGGGCGGTCAACCAGACGGTCTTCGGGGATCAAACGGTTCAGACGCGGGTCTACCACGTGCTTCCCGAATCGACGGATCGCCTGGACATCGTGGCGCTGCTGTCAGAATCCGCATCGGAGCTGGGCCGAAGTGCAAGAAACGAGGAGGCATGGGTGCTATGAGCGAGCCGACTCCGGGAGTTTCCCAGCAGCCGGGGCCATCCGGTCACGTGCCGGAGAGCCCACCGCTCGAGCGCTGGCGCCTGACGTTTCCGTTCCATTGGGACGCCGACGAGCTGGTCTCGCGCCGGGAGCTTCTCTACTTCACCGTCTACGCCTCGGTGACGATGTTCAGCACGACCTTCCTGCTGGCGATCCTCGGCGCGCTGCGCAAGGCGGAGGCGGGCCCCGTCGTGGCGATCGCCCGAATGAGCGAGATCCCCGAGGGAGGGGCGCATTACTTCGATTACCCGGGGCCCGAGGACCAGGCCGTGCTCCTGCACTTGCCCGGTGGGCGATTCGTGGCTTACAGCCTGCGCTGCACGCATCTCTCCTGCGCCGTCTACTTCCAGCCGGATCGCCAGTCCCTGATCTGTCCGTGCCATCACGGCGTCTTCGAGCCCGAGACCGGGGATCCGATAGCAGGCCCCCCGCGTCGACGGCTCGAGCAGATCGCGCTGCGCCAGGAGGGCGACGTGCTCTACGCCGTCGCGATCTCGCCGTGAAGCGCCGACCGGGTGGACCGCCGCTTCCAGGCCAAGCGGCACTGGTGACGGCCGGCATGGTCATGGGCTTCGTGCTCCTGGGCGCGCAACTCTGGCTGCTCACGGTGGCGCTCGACCTCTACCTCGCGGGCAAGGGGAGCAACATCTGGCTCCTGGCCCTGGTTTCCGGGGCGATCGCCGCAGGGGGACTCGGGATCGTCTACCTCCTGCACCGTCGCCCCCGGGTCCAGCGCCTCACCACCGACGAATCCGGCAAGACAGTCCGCAGCTTCGAGGATCTCCCCTGAGCGGCGCTGAAAAGAAAAGGCCCTAGTCCCGCTTTTCGTCAGGAAGCTTCGACGCTCCCTGGAAGACCGAGCCGGCCGCGGAGTGGGTCGCCACCAGGTAGAGTGCGATGAGGCCGCAGGCGAAGAGGTAGGCCGCGAGCGCCAGGAAGCCGAAGGAGAAGTGCCCGGTCACGTCGTAGAGGATGCCCAGGACGAGCGGGGGAAAGAAGCCTCCGAGGCCTCCGAAGGCGCCGACCAGGCCCGTGACCGTCCCCGTTTCCTGGGGAAAGTACTCGGGGACGAGCTTGAAGACCGCTCCGTTCCCGAGGCCCAGCAGCAGGGCGAGCGTCAGGGCGCCGATCGTGAAGGTCTGGAAGCTGGCGGGCACGAGCAGGATCGCGGAGATGACCGCCAAGAGCAGGACCCCCGCGAGGATCCGCGCGCCTCCGAAGCGATCCGAGAGCCAGCCCCCAATCGGACGCGCGAGCGTGGCGACCAGGACGAAGCCCGCCGTCCGAAAGCCCGCGTCCGCGAGCGGGAGGTCGTAGCGGACGGTCAACAGGGTCGGCAAGTAGACCCCCATGGCCACGAAGCCGCCGAAGGTCGCGAAGTAGAAAAGGCTGAGCAGCCATGCCATGGGGGCGCGTCCGAGGACGCTCACCATCTCCCCGAGGGGCTTGCTCACCCCGGGACGGGCGTCCCGCGCGGCCACCCAGAAGATCACGCCCCAGATCACGCTGATGGCGCCGAAGATCACGAAGACGGGCTGCCAAGCACCGAAGCGGTCAGCAAGCAGGGGTGCGAAGTAGACCGCCGCGCTCTGCCCGATGTTTCCCGCCCCGAAGATCCCCAGGGCGACACCCTGCTTCTCGGCCGAGAACCACTTGCTCGTGAAGGCCACCCCCACCGCGAAGCTGGAGCCGGCGATCCCGAGAAGAAAGCCCCAGAGCAACAGCTGCCCGTAGCGGTCGCTGAGCGCTATCCCCAGCGTCGGCACCAGCGAGGCGACCAAGAGGGCGGTCATGATCAGCCGCCCGCCGTAGCGATCCGCCAGGACGCCCATGACGATCCGCCCCATCGAGCCGAGCAGGACGGGAACGGAAACCATCAGGGCCACCTGGGTCTGGGTGATCCCGAGTTCCCGCTTGAAGATGGGAGCGAGCGCGCCCAGCAGGCCCCAGACCGCGAAGCTGATGGCGAAGGCCACGGTCACGAGAAAGAGCTGCTTGTTCGGCTCCTTCACCCTCCCCCCTTTCTCCCACGTCCAGGCACGTCCAGGCGCCGGCAGACATGCGGCACCTCTTGGCGCTACTATCGTCGGGATGGGGTTCGGGGTCAACGGCGGAATGGGCGATTCCGCTCGTCCGCGCGCGCGATCGGCGCGATAGCGTCAGCCTCCGATTTGAGACATCGTTCGGTAAATGGGGAGGTCGGCGCCCCACTCATGGTGCTCGGGCTTGACGCCGAGAGAGGCTGCGACGAGCTCCCGCATCTGCTGGTCGCTTGCCCCACCCCTTAACAACCCGAGAAGATCCGCCTCCTGAGGCCTCATGAGGCAAGCCTTGATCTGGCCGTCGGCGGTGAGCCGAATCCGATTGCAGGCGTCGCAGAAGGTCCGGCTCATGGGGCTGATGAAGCCCAAGGTCCCCTTCGCACCGGGGATCTGCAACATGCGGGCGGGACCGTTCCCCGCCACCGCCTGCTCGGCGGCATCGAGGCGGTAGCGCTTCCGGATCCGCTCCATGACCGCCTCGACCGGAAAGAACTTTCGCGCGTCGTAGAACGTCCGATCGCCGACGTGCATCATCTCGATGAAGCGCACATGAACCGGAGCGTGGAGAGTCCACTCCGCGAAGTCCAGCACCTCGTCGTCGTTGACCCCCGGGATCATGACGACGTTCACCTTGAGGGCCGAGAACCCGGCCTCGAGCGCCCGCTCGATCCCATCGAGGACCCGTCTCAGCTCTCCCCCTCGGGTGATGGCGGCGAAGCGATCCGGCTTCAGGCTGTCGAGGCTGACGTTCAATCGCTTGAGGCCCGCCTTGGCCAATCGGTCGGCATGGGGGGCAAGGAGGGTGCCGTTGGTGGTCAATGATTGATCCGTGATTCCAGGCAGGGCGGCGATCCGCTCGACGAGCCCCGTCAGGCCCTTGCGTACCAGCGGTTCTCCTCCGGTCAAGCGGATCTTCGTGACCCCCAGCGGAAGGAAGACGCGCTCGATGAGGGCGACGATCTCGTCATCCTGCATCAACGACGATGGCGGAGCCCAGTTCATGCCTGCCTCGGGCATGCAGTACAGGCAACGAAGGTTGCAGCGATCGGTCACCGATAGCCGCAGATAGGTGATAGAGCGCTGATAGCGGTCTATCAGCATGCTCCCTCCCTGTCCAGGGAGGAAAGGGCAAGGGCCTCAACCTGCTGCCCTACCTCCAGACGGGAGACCTCGGCCGGCACGATCAACAGCGCGTTCGCGCGGGCCATCGAGCTGAGAATCGCCGACCCCTGGGCCCCCGCCAGGCATGCCGCAGCTCCGTCAGGGGTTCGTTCGACGATCGCCCTGAGGAACGTCTGCCGACCCGGCTTCTTGGAAAAGCTGTCCCGCATGGTCACCTGCATTCGAACCCGGTCCCAGTGCCTATGCCCTCTCATTCGCCGAAGGGCCGGCCGAACGTAGATCTCGAAGCAGACCATCGTCGAGACCGGGTTTCCCGGCAAGGCGAAGACCGGCTTTCCGCCGAGCGTCGCGTAAGTGAAGGGCTTGCCGGGCTGCTGTGCGACCCGGTCGAAGTGCAGGATCCCCTGCTCGCGCAGCGTCTCCCCCACGTAATCGTAGCTTCCCATCGAGACCCCGCCAGAGGTCAGTACGACGTCATAGCTCGCCGCCTCTTCCAGGAGGCGCCGGGTCTCGTCGCGGTCGTCCTTGATCACGCCCAGCGGGACCGGGATGCCACCTGCCTCGGCGACCATCGCGGCCATGGCGTACGTGTTGCTGTCATAGATCTGTCCGGGCCGGAGCGGGGTTCCCGGCGGAACCAGCTCGTCTCCCGTGGTGAGGATGGCGACCCGAGGGGCGGCATGCACCTGGACTTCCGACTTGCCGATGCCTGCCAGCAAGGCGATACGAGCCGGGGTCAGCTCGACGCCCGGCTCTAGCAAGCGTTCGCCCTGCCTCAGATCCTCTCCTGCCGGGCGAATGTGGTGGCCCACCGCGACCGGACGGGCGAACGACACCCATCCCCCCGACTCCCGGACGTCCTCCAGCTTCACGACCGCATCCGCTCCCGGAGGAATGGGGCTGCCGGTCATGATGCGGCAGGCAGTCCCTGGCTCGAGGGGATGGTGAGCTCTCGAACCCGCAGCGACCTCCATGGCGATGGGCAAGGTGAGGGGAGCCTCCGGAGCGGCTCCTTCCAGATCGGCGACGCGCACGGCGAAGCCGTCCATCGCGGAGTTGTCGAAAGGAGGCAGGGAGAGCGGAGCCACGACCGGCTCGGCCAGGATCTTGCCGAGCGCTTGCAACAGAGGGACGGTCTCGTGCTTCCCCGGGACGACATCCCGAAGAATCCACTCGCGTGCCGCATCGACGCTGATCATCCGGTGGCTACCTCCCTGGTTCGTCTCGCTTGGGCCTCTCGGGGAACTCCGCATTCTAGACCGAAATGACCTGTCGCCACAATTTCGGCAAACTACCGATCCATTGAGAATCAACTTCGACTAAAACAGACTAACGTGCATGTTGGAGGACGGATGTTCCAAGGAGCCGCCATGGGGCTGTCAGCCCCGGAAATCGAGCGCTACAGCCGGCAACTCGGGCTCCCGGAGATCGGAGTCGAGGGGCAGGAGCGCCTCAAGGCCGCGAAGGTGTTGATCGTCGGAGCCGGTGGGCTGGGCTCTCCGCTGGCGACCTACCTGGCGGCCTCGGGCGTCGGCTCCCTGGGAGTGATCGAACACGACCTCGTGACCCTGAGCAACCTGCAACGCCAGATCCTCTTCGAGACCTCGGACGTGGATCGCCCCAAGGTCTGGGCCGCCAAGGCCCGGCTGGAGGCCCTGAATCCGCATGTCCGGATCCGGGGCTATGAAGAGGCCTTCACATCCGCCAACGCCGAGCGCATCCTCGCCGGCTACGACCTGGTCGCCGATGCCTCCGACAACTTCGCCACCCGGTTCCTGGTCAACGACGTTTCCTGGCGCCTCGGCCTCCCCAACGTCCAGGCCAGCGTCTACCGCTTCGAGGGTCAACTCTCGGTCTTCGCGCCAGGACGAGGGCCATGCTACCGATGCGTTTTTCCAGCACCGCCCGAAGTCGCTCCCCGCTGCGGAGATGCGGGGGTGCTCGGCGTCCTTCCCGGCATCCTGGGCACCCTGCAGGCCGCCGAGGTCCTCAAGCTCATCCTCGGCATCGGCGCCCCCCTCGTCGGTCGACTCCTGATGGTCGACGCCCTGGGAATGCGCTTCTCGGAGATGCACGTCCCGGCCGATCCCGCGTGTCCGCTCTGCTCCGGGAAGACGTCTCTCCCGCCGACGGATCTCGCCCTGCCCTCGGCCGAAGGCGACTCGGACTGGGAGGTCGACCCGGAGGACCTCGAGCGCGTCACCCCTTGCCGCTATCTCGATGTCCGCGAGCCCTCCGCGACCATGAGAGTGATGCCGGGAATGCGCGCGATACCGCTCTCCCGCCTCGCCGCCGAGCTACCTCACCTGGATCCGGCGGCCCGGTACGTGATCTGCTGCCAGCATGGGGAACTCAGCCGTCATGCCGTGCGCATGCTGCGCGGCGCCGGGATCCGGGAGGCGTGGAGCCTCAGGGGCGGCTTGCGGATGATCGGCGATCGCTGGGATGCGGTTTCGCTCCCGGAGGGGAGAGCTTGAGGCTCGGGCTGGTCGGCATGTGCCTGCTCATCGGGCTATCGGGGTGCAATCGCCCCGAAGTCGAGAAGCCCCTTCCCCTCACCGCGGAGATCGGAGAGGGGCTCTATGCCCTCAAGCGCTGCTCGACCTGCCATGCCATCGACGGGAAGGGGGGCAACATCGGTTGCGACCTCAGCCGGGTGGCGAAGCGGCGGGAAAAGGAATGGATGGCGAGATGGCTCAAGGATCCTCAGGCCGTCAGGCCAGGCACGCGCATGCCCGACATGGGGCTGAGCGACGAGGAGGCCTTGGCGATCGCCGAGTACCTGGACACGAGGAGGTAAGATGCGCAGGTTCGGCCTGATCCTGATGGGAATATTGCTTTTCGCCCCCGCTTCCCTGGCGGCCACGTCCCGCTTCGACGTGCAGGGAATGGTCTGTGAGAGTTGCGCCGGGGACATCAAGGCCAGCCTCGCGAAGCTCGAGGGCATCCAGTCCGTCACCGTCGACCTGGAGCACGCCCAGGTCACCATCACCTATGACGGTAAGAAGGTCACTCCCAAGACCATCATCAAGGCGATCGACGGCTACGGTTTCGAGGCCAAGCTCGTCGAGCGACCGACGTCCCCCAGGAAACCTCCCCGGCGGCCTCAGTAGGCCTCCCTCAAATCTCGGTAGTTTGAGCGGATTTTCAAGCCACCCAATCTGATCGACTTTAAATAGAGCAAACATTATCGAATCAGAGGGAGAGCCTGTGAGAAATCGGACCATACGGGTGCTCGGCTTTCTGGGAGCTGCCGTGGTGGCACTGGGCTGCGTTTCGCCCGCGACTGCGGCCAATCTGGAGGCGGGCAGGGAGACCTATGAATCCTACTGTGCCTCCTGCCACGGAGAGCAAGGCCGCCACCTGAGCGCTCCCGACCTTTCCAACCCCGACTTCCTGTCCATCACCTCGTCCCAGTTGCTGCGCCGCATGATCGAGGCCGGCCGGCCGGGGCGCCCGATGCCCCCCTGGCAGGACATGCTCGAGGACGAGGAGATGCGGGACCTGGTGGCCTACATCAAGGGTTGGCAGAAGGGACCGGACGTTCCCCTTCCCCAGGGCAAGATCGCCGGAGACGCCAAGCAGGGATCGGCCCTCTACGCGACCACCTGCGCCGGCTGCCACGGGGCGAACGGCAAGGGGGACTCGGCGCCCGCCCTCAACAACCCCGGCTTCCTCCGCGTCGTGAACGACGCCTACATCAAGAAAACCATCGAGATCGGCCGTCCGGGGACGGCGATGCGCTCCTTCCTCGGCCCCATGGGCCTCGCCAACCTGAGCGAGCAGGAGATCGATCACGTCGTCACTTATATCCGGTCGTGGGAGCAGAGGAGGTAGTCACCCGATGAGTTCGGTATTCGGCAAGCAGGTCTCGCGTCGCCGCTTCGTGCAGGGATCCGCCCTCACGGTTGCGGCCATCTCCCTGAGCCTTTCGCCCTTGGCCGCCAAGGCCAAGCGCAACGAGGTCGCGACCGCCCCGCGGGGCAAGACGGGTCGGAAGGAGACCCTGGCCGCCTGTCCCTACTGCGGGGTTGGCTGCGGCACCATCCTCCACATCGAGGACGGCAAGATCGTGGGCGTCGCCCCCGATCCCAAGCACCCCACCAACAAGGGCCTGCAGTGCATCAAGGGCCTCACGGCCAACGAGCCCATGTACGTCGATCGCCTCACGGACGTGCTCGTGCGCAAGGACGTCTGGGCCGAATGGAAGAAGCCCGGCCATGGCGACCTCGAGTACGTCTCCAGGACCAAGGGGAGCTTCGACGACGACGTCTGGGTGAAGGTCCCCTACCACGACGCCTCGGAGATGGTCTCCCACAAGCTCGCCCACCTCTACAAGAAGTACGGCGGCAACTCCATCGGCCTCTACGGCTCCGGCCAGCTCACCATGGAGGGCCAGTACCTCGAGACCAAGTTCATGAAGGCCGTCCTGGAGTCCAACACCCAGGAGGCCAACGCCCGGATGTGCATGACCTCCGCCGTCACCGGCTACATCGAGACCCTGGGCTCGGACACCCCGCCGCTCTGCTACGATGACATCGAGAAAGCGGACTTCATCGTCCACTTCGCCCATAATGCCCGCGAGTCCCACCCGATCGTCTTCTGGCGCGCCGCCGATCACAAGAAGGCCACCGACATCCCGACCATGGTGGTCGACCCGCGCTACACCGGGACCGCCCAGGCCTACGAGCGGATCAACCCGGCGAACTCCGTCCACGCGGCGATCGAGCCCGGTGGAGACATCTCCTTCCTCAACGCCATCGCCCACGTGATCCTCACCGAGCACGAGGACGTCGTCGCCTACGACTTCCTCAAGAAGCACGTCACCGGCTGGGAGAACTACATCGCGGGGATCAAGGCCCGCTACAGCCCCGAGCAGACCCGCGAGGCCACCGGCTTCGAGCCCGCCTTCGTGCGCAAGGTCGCCCGGATGTACGCCGACGCCACCCGCAAGGGCAACGCCCGCGGAGAGGGGGGCGTGGTCACCATCTGGGGCATCGGCTACAACCAGTCGATCCATGGCCAGCATCGCGTCATCTCGCTCATCAACCTGCACCTGCTCACCGGCAACATCGGCCGACCCGGCGCGGGCCCCTTCTCCATGACCGGCCAACCCAACGCGATGGGCGAGCGCTTCACCGGCGGCCTGACCGACCGCCTCCCGTTCAACGTCCCGGCCTCCGACACCCGGATGCAGAGCCATCTGGCCAAGGTCTGGAACGTCCCCGTCCAGCGCCTCCAGAAATCCGCCAGCTCCCTCAACCCCGGCTATGCCGTCGGCATGATGGAGCGCGCCCTCAAGGGCGAGGTGAAGGCGATGTTCTTCATCTACGCCACCCACGTCGACTTGCCCGAGGTCAAGACCCTGGTCCGACCCGCCATGGAGAAGAGCTTCATCGTGGTCCAGGAGATCTACCGTCATGCCCCCAACAACCTCTACGGAGACGTGGTCTTCCCTGCCGCCACCTGGGGGGAGGTGGGAGGCACCTACATCAACTCCGAGCGCCGCATCTACGTGACGGACGGCGGCGGGACTCCTCCTCACCCCAACTGCCTGCCCGACATGGACATCGTGATCGACAAGGGCAAGGAGATCTGCCACCTGATCGGACTGCCCGCGGAGAAGATCTTCCCGTACCGGCGACGCGCCGATGGCACCTACGATCCCGAGGAGATCTTCCGCGAGATCTGCATGGCGAGCAAGGGCAGCGACGCCGACCTCAGCGGGATCCTCGAGGTCGAGAAGGAGACGGGCAAGTCCCCCTACGAGCAGCTACGCGAGCTACGGGGTATCCTCTGGCCCGCGCCCACGGCCGAGATCGCCAAGAAGGGCGGTTACGCCCGGCGCTACATGGGTCAGGAGGAAGGCTGGAAGGACCGGCCCTACGGGATGTTCCGCACCCAGGACGGCAAGGCGCACATGAAGCTCTGCGAGCAGGATTACAGCAAGCGCGCCGCGATCCTTCCCGCGCTGGCCAAGTGCGGAGTCGACCCGGACTTCTTCCTGATCGACAATATGAGCCTCCTCGAGTTCGCTCGCGACAACGCCCTGACCCCCGAGTACCCGGACAAGGAGTACGCAAAGCTGCCTCTCGACCAGGTTCCGAACGACAAGTACCCCCTATGGCTCTCGCTGGGAGTGGTCTACGAGCACTTCCACACGGCCAAGACGGTCCGCTCGCCCACCACACGCAAGCTCGTGCCCGAGAACTACATCGAGATGCACCCCGAGGACGCCAAGGTCTACGGCATCAAGGACGGGGAGTGGATCCGCGTGCGTACGCGCCGGGGCTCCTTCGAGGCCAAGGTGGTGATCGGCAACAAGAGCAAGGTCAAACCAGGACGCAACCTGGTCCCCAGAGGCTTGATCTTCGGCCCCTGGAACCTCTCGGTGGCCGACAGCGCCGATCCCAAGAAGAACAAGTGGCTGGTGAACGAGGCGACCCACCGCGCGTTCGACCCGGTCTCGGGCCAGGCGGCCTTCAAGCACTCGGCGGCTCGGATCGAAAAGCTGCCCCGAGCGTAAGACAGCGCAAACGCCAGCCCAGGGGACGAGAGGAGAGGTGATGCAGCGGCGAGAGTTCCTGATCGGAGCCGGAGCGACCGGCCTATTGGCGTCGCTCCTCGCCGTCCTCGGCGGGCCTGCGGCGGAGGCGGCTCCACGCCTCCGCCCCCCGGGGGCCCTCGATGAGGCCGACTTCCTGGCGCGCTGCATCCGCTGCAATCGCTGCTCCCAGGTCTGTCCGAACGACTGCATCAAGTTCGCCCCGCTCTCGGAGGGCTTCGCGCAGGCGGGCACTCCCTACATCGCGCCACGCGAGCAGGCCTGCATGCTCTGCATGCAATGCACGCAGGTCTGCCCCACCGGCGCCCTGCAACCCATCGCCAACCGGCCCGAGGAGATCATGGCCAAGACCGCGATGGGAACGGCGGTGATCGATCCCCACCTCTGCTACTCCTACACGGGCCGGACCTGCGGGCTCTGCTACGAGGCATGTCCCCTGCAAGACGTCGCCATCACCCTGGATACCTGGGAAACACCGGTCATCCATCCCGATCGCTGCGTGGGCTGCGGCCTCTGCGAGCGGATCTGCTACCAGATCCCGCAGGCGGTCCGCATCGTCCCGAGGACCTGATCATGAAACCGTCCATCACCCCCCTGGGGCGCTCCGGGGTTCCTTCCAGCGCCAAGCTCGCGCTGCGTCGCGTCATTCAACTTGCCGTCCTCGGGCTCGTCTTCCTGCTGCCGTTCCTGCACCTCTACGCCACCGCGCGAGCCCAAGGGGATCGGGACGCGCTGCTGGAGGTGCCGCTGTGGAGGCTCTTCAGTTCCCTGCTTCACCCCTTGGGCGACCCCGAGATCCTCGCCCGCTCCATCCAGGGGATCCCCGGCTGGTCCCTCTCCCTCGGGCCCTTGAGCATCGGCGATCCCCTGCTGGTCCTGACTCCGCCCGCATGGGGCGTGCCGCTGCTCATCTCCCTCCTGCTTCCGGTCGGCCTCACCCTCCTGGTGGGAAGGTACTTCTGCGGCTGGATCTGTCCCACGGGCTTCCTGTCGGAGGTCCTCTGGGGCATGCGGCGCCGGCTTGTCGCCATGGGGATCCGGCTGCCCGAGTGGCGGCTCGGATCCGGCTGGCGATACGGGCTGCTGGCGCTGGGGGCCGCCTACGCGGCGCTCACCGGGATCTCGATCTTCCCGTGGATCTACCCGCCGGCGATCCTCGGGCGCGAGGTCTTCACGGCGATCGCCTGGTCCCAGGCCGGCGTCGGCCTCCTCTTCCTCATGGGGCTGGGCGCTGCCGAGCTCCTGGCGGCACCAAGAGCCTGGTGCCGCTCCCTCTGCCCAGGAGGAGCGCTGTATGCGCTGATCTCGCGGTTCCGGTTGCTCCGCATCCGTCGCCAGGCCTCGGCCTGCATCTCCTGCTCCCGCTGCGTCCAGGTCTGCCCCTTCGACCAGAACCCCATGGCCGATCGGATCGGTCCCGACTGCGCTGCCTGCGGCGCATGCGTCATCCAATGCCCCAGGCAGGCGCTCGCCTTCTCTCTCCCGATTCACAAGGAGGCGTCATGAGGCGTTCTTCCAGGCTGATCATCCCGCTCGTGCTGCTCCTGGCCGCCTCGCCGACCCACGCGCACCACATCAAGGGCTTACCTCACTTCGGCTACAAGGACATGGGGTGGTATCCCCAGATTCCCAGCAAGGAGACCGTCCGCAGGGTCAAGGATCACCTGATCATCGCCACCACGATCCCCGGGGATCCGAAGGCCGGCAAACAGGTGAACATCCACCTCTACGTGAAGCAGATCTCCTCCAAGATCCCGCTCGACGTCCCGATCCATTACAGCATCACCCGCAGGAAGCTCGTCTTCTTCACCGAGAGCATCCGCCCCCGCACCGAGCTCAAGCCCGTGCTCGAACTCTACCAGATCGCCACCACCTTCCAGAAAGGCGGGAGCTACTCCCTGACGCTGCACCTGCCGGACCAGACCGAGACCCGGATCCCCATCGAGGTCTCCCCATGAGGCCTCGGCTGCTCGTTCCGCTCGTTCTCACGCTCGCCCTCCCGGCGTCGGCCGCCCCCGGAGGCGCACCGGTCGACTGGCATGACTACGGCCCCTCCGCCTTGCAGAAGGCACGCCAGGAGGGGAAGCCGCTTTTCGTGCTGCTCACGGCGACGTGGTGCCAGTGGTGCCACACCTATGAGGAAGAGAGCCTTCACACCCCGGAGGTGGCCGCCCTCCTGAACTCCCGCTACGTGCCGGTCTGGGTGGACTTCGACCGCAGACCCGATGTCGCGGCCCGTTTCCCGGGTCGAGGGCTGCCCCGCACGATCATCCTCAACCCGGCCGGCGGCCTCGAAGCCACCGTCGCGGGCTACATCCCCAAGTCCCAACTTCTTGCCAACCTGCGCAAGACCCTCGACCTGATCGCGCCGGGGGAACCCCCGAGCGAGGTGCCTCGCCAGCCCGCTGCGCGCCCGATTCCGCCCGAGCTTCTCCTCCAAACGGCCAGCGAAGAGCTCCAGCGTCAGTACGATCCCATCTACCACGGTTTCGGACGCGAGGCGAAGATGCCCTACCCCGGCGTCTTGGCCTTCCTGCTCGCAGGCAGCGACTCGGAGCGCCAGCACGCCCATGAGACCTTCAAGGCAATCGCCGGAGACGCGGACTGGCAAAAGCAGTTGCCGGGAGGCCTGTTCGATCCGAGAGAGGGGGGATTCTTCCGTTACTCCACCCGGCGAAACTGGGGAGAACCCCATTCCGAGAAGCTTCTCGGCCTCAACGCTCAGCTCGTCTCACTCGCCCTCACCCTCCACCGCCAAACCCTCGCCCCCAAGTCCCGGTCCTGGGCCGAAACGACCTTGCGGTACCTGGAAGGGCGCCTGGGGACGCGGAATGGAGAGTATTACGGCAGCCAGGCGGCCGACTCGGCCTACTATCGGCTACCGCCCGAGGAGCGACGAAAGCGTCCCTCCCCCGCGATCGACCGTCGGCACTATGCCGCCGCCTCGGCCCAGATGGCCCTCGCCCTCTTCGAGGCCGAAGCGGTCCTGAATAGCCCGACCTACGGACGCAAAGCCAGAGCGGCCATCGACGCCCTGACCCGGCGGATCGATCCCAAGGGAGCGGTGGCCCACGACTGGACGGGAGCCGAGGAGTCGGCTCTTCGCGGCCTGCTCGAGGATCAGGCATGGAGCGCGCTCGCGCTGCTGGAAGCATGGCAGCGGACGCGCAAGCCCACCTACCTTCGACATGCCGAAGCTGTGCTGGCCTTCGTCGAGCGTGAGCGGCGCGCGCCGGGGGGCTATCGCCTCGGCGAGGAAGGCCCGATCGGCGTGGAGGCGAATGCCGCCGTGGCCTTGGCCTTCGCACGAGCGCATCAAGTGACCGGCAAGGCGACGTACGCCCAGAAGGCGCGTCATGCACTGATCGAGGGCATGGATCGGGATCTCGACGGAGGGTACGGCTGGCTGGCCGCTCGACAGCTCGGGGCGTCCCGTGGACGGTAGGATGAACCGCAAGGAGTTCATGAGGCTGGGAGGCTCCCACCTGCGAAACGCCCTCATGGGCTGGTTCTCCTCCTGGGAGGTTCTGGAGGAGCCGAGGCATGTCGATCCCTCGCCGGCCCCTGCGGCGCTCAGGGGTCTGAGACCCCCAGGCGCCGTTGCCGAGGAGCGCTTCCTCGAAGCATGCACGCACTGCGGCCTCTGCGTCGAGGCATGCCCTCACGACGCGATCGCCCTGGCGGGTGCGCGGGACGACTACCCCGAGGGGACGCCCTACCTGCCCAACGTGGCCGCGAAACCCTGCCATCTCTGCGAGGACATGCCCTGCGTCGCGGCATGCGAGACGGGCGCCCTGCTGCGCCTCTCCGGGGAGGAGGTGAGAATGGGGCTCGCGGAGATCGATCCGGATCTCTGCTTCGCCTACCGCGGCCAGCTCTGCGACTACTGCATCGACCGCTGCCCTTTCCCGGACGAGGCGATCGCCGCCGACGAACATGGGCGCCCGGTCGTCAACCCTGACCGGTGCGTGGGATGCGGCCTCTGCGCGTACATCTGCGTGACCACGCCCGGCGCCATCGCCGTCCGCCCACGCACGCCACGAAAGGAGGAACCATGTTCGGCCTAGGAGTTCCGGAAATCGCCCTGATCGGTGGGATCGCCCTGCTGGTCTTCGGCCCCAAGAAGCTACCCGCCTTGGCGGCCTCGCTCGGAACGGGACTCCGGGAGTTCCGCAAAGGGATCAAGGGCATCCAGGAGGATATCCGGCAGGAAGACGAGACCTCGGAGGGTCGCACCTAGCGCTGCAACAGGAGGAGCTCATGAAACCAGTCTGGTTCGCCACCTCGTTCTTCGGGACGCTGGCCGTGGCCGCGGGCCTGCTCTTCGCCATCCATTCCCCCATCTTCTCCGGCCCCCCGGAAGAGACGGGCGACGGCAAGCAGATCTACGCCCAGAACTGCGCCGCCTGCCATGGCGCAGACGGCACGAGCGCCACGACGCCGGACCTCTCCAACGACGACTTCCTCTCCCTCACCTCGCCCCGGCTCCTGGAGGAGATGATCGCCAAGGGGCGCCCCGAGCGCGGGATGCCGGCTTGGTCGGGGGCCATGAAACCACGGGAGATCCGGGCCGTAGCAGCCTACATCAAGGACTGGCAACGCTCTCCGAGCATCGAGCTCCCGCAAGGACGAATTCGCGGAGATCTTCGAGAGGGAGAAGAGCTCTACGCCACGGTCTGCGCCGCCTGTCATGGACCGTCGGGGCGCGGAGGCTCGGCCCCGGCCCTCAACAACCCCGGCTTCCTCCAGGTGGTCAGCGATCACTACATCCGGACGACCCTCGTGAACGGACGCTCCGGCACGCCGATGCGCTCCTTCGCGGGCCCCCTGGGATTGGCCAACCTGAGCAATGCCGAGCTCGACTCCGTGGTGGCCTACATCCGGTCCTGGGAGTAGCCGGCCTCCAGGTCGCGCAGGGCGGCGGCGTAGTCCTCGGGACGATTGAGGTTGCGGAAGGACCGTCCCTCGGGATCGAAGCGTCGAACCTCGTCGAAGGGGATCTCCCGCGCGTGAAGGATCTCGAGAAACGCCATGGCGCTGCGGTTGCCTTCCTCGAGATAGGTGCGAAGCGACGGCAGGATCCGCCGGGAGTAGACGGCCAGCAGAGGCTCCGGGCCACGCCGGCTGCAAGGGACGATCGCATCGGCATCGTCGCGCTGGTCCGCGAGGTGGCGCAGCAGAGACGTGCTCAGGAAGGGCATGTCGCAGGCGGCCAGCAGGGCCCTCTCGGAGCCGAGGGCCTCCAGGCCGCTGGCGAGGCCTTCCAGGGGACCGTGGCCCGGATGACGGTCCTTCACGCAACGGGCTCCCGCGACCGGGAAATCAGGTTGCTGCGTGACGACCACGACGGAGGGAAAGACCGTGGAGAGGGCCTCGAAGACCCGGGATGCCAGGGGGCCGTCCCCGAAGGGAAGGCGGGACTTGTCGCGTCCCATCCGCTGGCTCCGGCCGCCGGCGAGCAGGATGGCCGCCTCAACCATGGCGGGCCCTCCCGGCGAGTTCCACGATCCGGTGGGCGATCGCCTCGAGATCGTCCAGACCGTAGCTCGGGACGTCGGGAAGCGAGAGCGGAAGGTCGGTGACGAGACCGGAGAGGCCGTCCGGCGGAGTAACAGGGGATTGGCTGTTGGCGGCCCGGACGACCTCCAGCTTCGGGAAGCCGAAGCGCTTGAAGCCTTCGACGAGGACCAGGTCCATGTCAGGCATCAGGGAGCGAATCAAGGTCTCGGGCGAGGGAGCCTCGGCGACCCGGCGGATGCAGGCGATCTTCTCGGGCCCCGAGATCACCACGACCTCCGCCCCCGCCTCCCGATGGCGCCAAGTATCCTTTCCGGGCTTGTCGACGTCGAAGCCATGGGCGTCGTGCTTGAGGGTACCGATCCTCAGGCCCCGCTCCCGGAGCAAGGGGATGATCCGCTCGATGAGGGTGGTCTTGCCGGAGCCGGAGACTCCGACGATCCCGATGATGGCAGGCATGCTTCCTCCCTTGAGGGGGGTAATCACTCTCGATGGCCGGGGCTTGCCGGGTTGCTCCGATCATAGCCCACCCGGCGCCAAGGAGCCATCGGTACTCGCATCGTAGATAGAAGGTGTCATGAAGCTTAGGAGATGCCATGAAGCTAGAGATTAGACTCTTCGCCATGCTGAGGGAAGCCCTTCAGACGGAGCGAATCACCGTCGAGCTGCCCGAGGGGGCCACCGTGGCGACGCTGCGCCGGGCGATCGCCGAAGCATACCCCCCTCTCCTCCCGTTCCTGCCGACGAGCCGAGTGGCCGCCGCGCTGCACTTCGTTCCCGACCACCACGAACTCGTCCTTGGCGACGAGCTCGCGCTGGTTCCCCCGGTGAGCGGAGGCTAGCATGATCGCGATCACCACAGCCCCCATCGACCTCGCGGCCGCCGAGGCCCTGCTGCACCATCCCCGGGCGGGCGGCATCGTCACGTTCGCAGGGACCGTGCGCAACCACGCCCATGGCCGCGAGGTCGTCTCGCTGTCTTACGAGGCGTACCCCGAGATGGCCCAGGCCCAGTTGGAATCCCTAGCCCAGGAGATCTCCGCGCGCTGGCCGGTGTACCGGGTGGTCCTGATCCACCGGATCGGGACGTTGGAAATTGGAGACGCGGCGGTCTTCGTCGGGGTCGCGTCGGCCCACCGAGACGTCGCTTTTGAGGCATGCAGACATGGTATCGAAACGATCAAATCCGAAGTCCCCATCTGGAAGAAGGAGACCTTCGTAGGCGGAGAGGTCTGGGTGGAGGGCTGCGGGACTCACGCTTAGCCTGCTCGCCTAAGGCAGCCTCTCTGCGCTGCTCGACGCCCCCGATTCCCCCCGAACGGCCCAGCTCCAGGGCATGAGAAACGTCTTCGAGGCCCTTCCGATGCTGGGAGGCCGCTTGCGCTGGGGGCCATGGGAACTGAGGGCCAGTACACTGAGGGATCCGCGCTGAGCAAGTGGAGGTGAGGCCCTCCGGGGGGGGGCGGCGGAGAATCTGGAAGTCGGCGGGCCGGTTCGCCTGCGCCTACCGGCAGAGGCCATACGATCGCTGGGCGATTGATCAGGGGCGCATCCAGGTCCCGCTGCGACCGCCGGACTTGGAGACCAGGCGGATGTTCTCGAGGGTCATCGCGCGGTCCACCGCCTTGCACATGTCGTAGATGGTCAGCGCGGCAGCCGTCACCCCCATCAGGGCTTCCATCTCGACCCCGGTCCTTCCCGCGACCCTCACCGAGACCTCGATGTCGACGCGTGACGGCTCATCCGCCGTCTCCAGCCTCACCTCGACCCCGTCGATGATCAACGGATGGCACATGGGGATGAGATCCGCCGTACGCTTCGTTCCCATGACCGCCGCCACCTGGGCCACGGCCAGGACATCGCCCTTGGCATGCCTACCCTGGCGGATGCGCTCGAGGGTCTCGGGCTGCATATGGACGGAGCCTGCGGCGACCGCGTTGCGTGCGGTCGAGGGCTTGGCGCTGACATCGACCATGTGGGCGCGGCCAGTGCTGTCGAAGTGGGTCATCTCGCTCATCCGCGGACTCCTTGGTGCTGACCGGACCGCATCCGGATGAGATCCAAGGCATGCGGCAGAACGGGGAGGATGACCTCGAGGCTCTCTCTGACGCCCTTGGGGCTGCCCGGGAGATTGACGATGAGCGTGCGCCCCCGAACCCCGACCACCGCGCGGCTCAGCATGGCCATCGGGGTCTTGGCCAGGCCGATCATGCGCATGGCCTCGGCCATGCCGGGTACCTCGTAGTGGAGGATGCGCCGGGTCGCATCCGGAGTGACGTCCCGGGGACCCAGTCCGGTGCCTCCGGAGGTGAGGATCAGCTCGAGGTCCTCCTGATCCGCCCAATCGCAGAGCGCCTTGCCGATACCTTCGGCGTCGTCGGGCAAGACCTGATAGCAGGCCGCTTTGGCCCCCAAAGGCGCCAAGAGCTGCGCGATGAGCTTGCCGCTTTCGTCATGGCGCTCGTCTCGCGAGTCGCTCAACGTGAGAATTCCGATGCGCATGCCGCCTCCTGGTTCGATCGTCGCTGCATCACCCTACCATGCCTCTGACAGCGATGGAAGGCGCCACATGGACTATCGTTTCTACCCGTAAGGCCTACGCGATTCCGGGAGTACGGCTCGCTCCCCTCGGCGAGCCGCGGCGCTAGACCACGACCGCCCCTTCATCGAGGGTAGGGAGGGCAATCCGGTGATCGCGGCTGTACTGGTAGTCCCAGAAGACGTGCTCGGCGCTCGGAAGACGGTAACGCCCGGGAGCCTCCAGGACGGTCGTCTCCTTGAGGCGATAGACGTAGTGGCCGCAGGTATAGACCCGGAAGGCATTCATGTGGGTGCAGAGGCAGACCCGGTCGGTCACCGGCATCTTGCGACCCGTGGCCGGATCGTCGGGAGTCGCGTCATAGGCGTCGAGGTACTTGCAGTGCCCCTCGCCATCGAGGATGAAGCCGAGGGTCTCGCAGTTCGGGCGAATGTTCGAGCCGAGCGCCGGCGAGGAGGTGAGCATGCGCATCGGGTAGCCGGTCGGCGACTGGGTGTTCACCTCGACGTCGTCGATGCCCGCTCCCAAGTAGACCTGCTTCACGTGATCCGGAAGGCCGCATTCGCGGGTGATGGTGAACCGGGTCGCGACCTGCACCGCTGCGGCCCCTTGCGAGAGGTAGTTGGCCGCATCCGTACCGGTGAAGATCCCTCCGGCGGGAATGACGGGGATGCTGAGGCCTTCCTTGGCGAGCATGGCCATGACCTCCATGACGATGCTCGGGAGGTCGGCCTTCTGCCAGTCATCAGCTCCGAAGCCGAGATGGCCGCCGGCCAGCGGGCCTTCCACGACGACGTAGTCGGGCATGCGATCGACGCGCTTGGCACGACGGAGGAAGAGGCCGAGCGCGCGCGCGGAGGAGACGATGATACCCAGTTGAACGTCGTGGAAACGCGGATGGTCGGCGATCAGTTCGAAGGATCCCAAATGGAGGCCCGCGCTCAAGGTGATACCGTCGATCCCGGCGTCCATCGCCGCCTCCAGGCGAACCTTCAGGGTCTCGCGAGGCGCGTTCATGGACAGCTTCTCCATCACGTTGATGAAGACCGCTCCTGGGCCGCGCTTGCGATCCATCGTCTTCGAAACGTGGAGCATGGTGGCATCACGCAGATCCGTGAGGTCGAACGGGACGTCGCGCCGGGTGGGCTCGGGCGGTTCTTGGCGATTCCGCGCGCTGCGGGTCTTGAGGTAGTTCGTCTTGTAGAGGCGATCGGTCACCGCCATGGTCATCGCATCGGAAATATGTCCGATTCCCCCCAGACGGGCCGCTTCGAGCGCCAGATGTGAATTCGAGATATCGACTCCCATCCCGCCGATGATGAGGGGAACGTATTGCTTGCCGCCCAGGTTGAGGCGGTAGTCGTCGACGCAAGTCATTCGTTTCTCCGTTTCTTTCAGACCTCTCTTTATCCTACGGGGCGAGCGTCACCACTCTCTCCGCGTTCTGTCATGAAACGGTTTTGATTGCGTCTTCTTTTGGTCCCTTTCGTCCTCTAACATGGGGAGGCTCCGACGTGACGGAACGACGTAACTGCCCTAGCGGCTCGATTTCACCAGCAGGGCGGCTTTCACGGCGTGAAGCGCCGCGCGGCAGATGGTGAGAGGGACCGTCTCCCCGCGTCCCTCGGCCTGAACACCCGACTTGTCGGTAAAGCGCACGCGCCAGACCTGAGCACGCTCATCCGGGTGGCCTTGCACGTCGACGGAAAGGCCGAATCGAAGCGCATGATCGACCACGCTCCATGCGGCAGCGAGCTCCGTCGATACCGGCCTAAGCTCGAAAAACTCTTGGCCCCGACATCGATAGGGCGCTTCCCCGAAGGCGGTGATACCGCGTTTCCAATCGAAAACATGATGTAAGACGAGCCAGTCGAGTTCGTTTCCGGGTTCCAATCGATCGATCTGCATGGGGTCCTATGAGGCGTTCAAAAAGCGAAAGGCGGTAGGGTTGCCCCTACCGCCTTCGACTTGAGTGGGATTACTTCACCGAGACCGTGACCGTCACATCGTCGGCATTCACCGAAGAGGTGAGCGTGAAGTCGTAGGTCGCCTTGGCGCCGATAACCAGGGGGAAGACCTTGGTTTCGACGACTTCCCAGCGCTTCACGAAGAGGCCCTTCTCTTCCTTGAACTCGGCCTTGATCTCGCCGGTCAGAGAAGCGGTTGCGCTGTTGTAGACGGTACCCTTGACCTCGTACTTCTTGGTGTCGAGCTTCTTCGGGGTCAAGTTGTAGAGACCGAGGCTGCCGGCATTGGGGTTGGGGGTCGCCGACGCGGTTGGGGTGGGCGTGGGGCTCGCCGAAGGCTCGGCGATGGGCTTGACGACGACGTTGCCATCGAGAAGCTCGAAGTCGATGTAGAGGTTGCCGTTAGGATTGGTGATCTCGGTGTCCACCAGCTTGATGGAGAGGTGAACGACCGCGGTCTTGCCGGCTTCGACGGTGACCGAGGCGGTCTTGGAGCCGATGGTGTTGCCGGAGGCGTCCTTGGCGACGCTCTTCACCGAGTAATCGCCGGGAGGCAGGTCGGTGAACTTGACGCGCTTGTCGGCAGGGACGTTGTTCTTGCCGAAGGTCTGGACGCGGGGGCCGCTGAGGACGGGCGAGGTGATCTCGAACTCGAGAAGGGCGACGTCGGCCACGGTGGCCTGGGTCGAGAAGCCCGAAGCGGCGAGGTTGAACTCGATGCCGCCGGTCATGGCGACGGGGCTGATGACGACGTCTTGGCGATTATCGGCGACCATGGCGCCAGGGGTGATACCGCAGCCGGCGGCCGCGAGAAGCGTCAAGGGAAGGAGGAGGCTGAGGGCCGGGGTAATCCGCATGGATATCTCCTACTGATTAACAGTCATTTAATAATGGAATAATCCAATACTAATATCGTTAACCTGAGGCTAAAACTTGCGGAACTTTTCAAGATTCTCAAAAAAATCGAGGCGGGGCTGAAGCTTCAGCCCCGCCTCGATTCGCACAAGCGGCTCTATCCGCCCACCTTGTGGAGGTAGTGTTTGGGACGTAGCACTTCGCTCGATGTCGCGGCAATCCGTTCGCTGAGGGCAATCACGGCATCAGCCAAGGACGGCTGGACCGAGGATTCCGGGATGGTTTCCGGGATGATGTTCAGCTTGCGCAGGACCTTCTGGGGTTCCGAGGGCAACCCGGACAGCATGACCGTGATGCCTTTTTCCTCCATTTTCCGGACGAACTCCTGGAGGGTGAAGGCGCCGGTTTGGTCGATCAACGGCACGCGGGGCATGCGGATGATGAGGGCCTTCACGTCGGTGAGATCGTCCTCCAGCGAGACGATGAACGCTTCACTCGTGCCGAAGAAGACGGGGCCTTCCGCCTGGATGACGCGAACCCGCTCGGCCAGGGCTAGCGCTTCCGGCGTCTCGGTCTCCACCATGGGCGCCAGTGAGCCGCTGTTGGTGATCTCGCGATCGCTGAGGTTCTTGAGGAAGAGGAGGCAGGCGACCAGGAAGCCCATCTGCACCGCCGTGATCAGGTCGACGAAGACCGTCAGCGCGAGGACCAGAAGCAAGACGACGCGGTCCGACTTGGGGGAATGCTTCAAGAGCCTGAGCCCCTGGTAATCGATGATCGAGATACCGACCGTCACGAGGATACCCGCCAAGACGGAAAGAGGAATCTGCGACGCGAAGCGGGAGAGTCCCAGGAGGACTCCCAGCAGGAGGAGACTATGAATGATGCCGGAAACAGCGGTCTTGCCACCGCTCCGGATGTTGAGCAGCGTCCGCATGGTGGCTCCGGCACCGGGCAACCCACCGAACGCGCCCGAAAGCATGTTGCCCATGCCCTGCCCGACCAGCTCCTTGTTGCTGTGGTGCTTGGTGCCGGTGACGTTGTCGACGACGACCGAGCCCAATAAGCTGTCGAGAGAGCCGAGAATGGCGAGCGTGAGGGCCGCCAGCAAGATATGCGAAAGCGCGTCGGCCGAGGGCAACATGAGTTGCAACTGCGGCAGGCCTGACGGCAGATCCCCGATGGTCGGGACCTTCAGGCCGAGAATCTGGGCGACGGCGGTCATGAGGATCAAGGCGATCAAGGTGCTGGGGATCGCCTTGGTGATCCGCGGGATCAGGTAAATCAGGGCGATGGTGCTCAGCCCCAAGAGCAACGCGGTCGGATTGAGGCGCGCCAACGAGTCGGTGAAGCCAGCCAACGCCTTGAGGGGGCCTGGTGCCGCCTTATCACCCAGAATCGGCTGCAATTGCAAGAGCAGGATGATGACGCCGATGCCGGACATGAAGCCCGAGACGACGCTTCTAGGGACGTAACGCACGTAATTGCCGAAGCCCAGCAGCCCGAAGACAATCTGGATCAAGCCTCCAAGCACGACGGCCAGGAAGAGATGAGCCGGCTGAGCTCCCGTCGCCAAGAAAGCTGTGGCCACGACGGTCATGGGCCCGGTCGGGCCGCTGACTTGCGGGGCGGTGCCCCCGAAGAGGGCCGCCATGAAGCCGAGCAGGATGGCACTGTATAGGCCGGCCTGGGCTCCTTCCTCCATGCCGGTGGCGACCCCGAAGGCCAGGGCCAGAGGAATGGCGACGACGCCGGTCGTGAGGCCGCCGAAGATATCTCCCCGCAAGTTGGCCTTGGTGATCGGATTGGGCAAGAAGAGATCGAAAAGGCGATTCTGGGTCATGTACTGCCGGAACCGCTGGGGCCAACTGCTAAGTCTATTCGTGTTTAGCATGAACGACGGCGTCCCCTCTCATGATGAAAACGATCGAAGAACAGAATGAAAACGTAAGAAGAACGAGGGCTTAAACAGGTACTCATCTTAATGGTGAAAGCTTAAGGAGGTACCGTCAATGCCTGCTTGGTAGAAACTGCATGACAAAGCGGCCTTCCCTGGGCGGGAAGGCCGGAGAAAAGAAGAGAGGCGCCTCGACCCGTTTCCCTGCGGCGTGTTGGGCCTGCAGGTGGGGAG
>RCUQ01000172.1_pt1 | contig 42881 bp, 38 predicted proteins | sample 2166351 | NCBI WGS metagenome assembly RCUQ01 (sample SAMN09932597, study PRJNA488358) | compost metagenome | feature: garden; material: soil; isolation source: compost soil in acetonitrile-enriched culture | place: Germany: Experimental Botanical Garden Goettingen | collected 2016-01-27
ATCGCCCTTTCACGGCGGTAACCGGGGTTCGAATCCCCGTAGGGACGCCATTATTTAAGATCAAAAGTAATCGGTTTTAAAACATCACTTCTGTACTGTCCCTATCGTCTAGAGGCCTAGGACATCGCCCTTTCACGGCGGTAACCGGGGTTCGAATCCCCGTAGGGACGCCATATTCGAGATTGATTTTTTCTAGAGTCATCTCATAAAAAAGCCCAAGCATTAGGACTTGGGCTTTTTTACTGCCTGTCTATTTTCGATCAACTTCAACTAAAGCGGTCGAGGCAAAAATAGCCTGTGGCGCAATCACAGTTTCATTCAAGGGAATGTTTTGCCCATATCGCTATTGCATGAGTTGCTTGACTTCAGACGAACTTAAATCAAATTGCTTCAGTTTGGATAACGGCGCCAACTCAATGTCTAAAGCATCATGATAGGCCTTCCAGACTATTTCTGAGCAATATAGCGCACGATTGTCCCACTCAAAATAAAGATCATAGGGTTTTCCTAAGTATTGCTCAGCACTTTGGATCAGCTTCTTTTTTTGCGGAATACTCAATGCTGTTTTTAATCGCTTCACTACATAATGCTGTTCAACCCCGCGATTAATCCACTGCTGAAGTGCCGTATATTTCACAGGCTGAACTGCCTCTAAAACCCATACTTTTCCATTTTTATGAACAATTAAACCCATATGGCTATAACGGGACTTGGTCGCTTTTTGTATCCCTAAACTTTGTTGAGACTTCGAGACATGAAAAATAATATCGCCCGTTTGATAGGACATATTCGCCCATAGCAGTTGAGGACTTGCCAACAGTAAAACAGCACTTAAAATCGCAACATTTCTATTTTTCATCCTAGATTTCCTTTATTCTTCTTTTTATAGATACGATCAATCACTTAAAACTAAAAAATATTTATGATCTTACATCATCTTCAAAACTCACGTTCACAGCGTATTCTTTGGTTACTTGAGGAGCTTGGGCTGTCTTATGAATTCAAACTGTATGATGCAACACAAACTAGACAAACGAATCTGAAATTTCCAACGCTCGACATTCCACATGATACTCAGACGATACGACTTACGGAAAGCAGCGCAATCGTAGAATATTTATGCCAACTACACCAGAAGTTGATTATTCTCCATGACCATACACAGTATTGGAACTTCTGTTTTTATAGCCATTATAGCGATGCCAGTCTCATGCCCAATTTGGCATTGAAACAAGTTTTCCAACACATTAAGCAACAAACACCTTTGGTTGTACGCATTGTGAGTTTGGCCTTTCAAAGCGCATTCAATCATGCTTATTTAAACCCTGAGCTACATCGACAACTTAAAGAAATTGATACCCACTTAAGCGCGTATGCATACTTTGCAGGCGATGTGTTTAGTTATGCCGATATCTTGATGTGGTTTCCACTCTATGCAGCCAGTTATGCCACACCGCAGTTTGCTCAGTATCAGGCCATTCAACACTATTTTACCCAAATACAAAGCAGACCTGCATTCAATGCTGCAATGGCACGTGGGCAATGGTCTGCTTCATATTTTGAACACTATTGGTCTATCACACAGTGAGGCTATGCTTAAGCTGACTTTCTAGAGTTAACTTGCCCCTTAATCACAGCTTTCACATTGCCTTTTAAATAATTAAAAAACACTTTAAGCGGTGACAGCTTCGGATTCGGCTGTTTACCTTCTGCGATATCCTTAAATTGCGCGGCATACCAGATCACTTCCATAATCGCCATTTTATCGATCATTGAAATGCCTGTTTTGATCTTATCGACTGCATAACGTACATCTTGCCCTGCAATTAAACGGTTGGTCACATCTGGCTCTACCGCAAACGGACGTGCCATTCCAATAAAGTCACACGCGCCACTTTCTAAGGCTGCATTCATACCCGCAGCCGTACGAAAACCGCCTGTCACCATCAACTTACACTGGACTTGTTCACGAATTTTTTCAGCAAACTCTAAAAAGTAAGCCTCACGTGCAATAGTAGATGCCTTACGTTTTTCTTGCTTCACCCCAGCCATCGCAGGTGCTTCATAGCTACCGCCTGAAATCTCAATCAAATCAATCCCAGCAGCATCAATGGCTTTAAATGTAGCGATTACATCATCTTCACTAATCCCACCCCGTTGAAAGTCTGCCGAGTTGAGTTTGACCGAAATAATAAACTGCTCTGACGTTGCCGCACGTACCGCTTTATAAATTTCCAATAAAAAACGCATGCGGTTTTCAACAGAGCCACCCCATTGATCTTGGCGTTTATTGGTCAACGGCGATAAAAACTGACTGATGAGATAACCATGTGCACCATGTAATTGCACACCTTCAAAGCCCGCTTTTTCACAAACTGCAGCTGAACTTGCAAAGCGTTGGATAATATCAAGAATTTCATCTTCACGAAGCGCTCGCGGCGTTCCGAAGCTCATTGATAAAGCAGGGCTAAACGGCACGGCTGAAGGTGCAACCGTTTCCTTATTTAAACCCTTAGGACATTGACGGCCTGGATGTGACAACTGCACTAATTGCACCATGCCATGTTTTTTACCAATCGCAGCCCATTGTTTTAAGGCTTCTAAGTCACGTTCGGTTTCAATCACCACCACGCCTGGTTCATTTTTAGCTCGGACGTCCACCATCACATTGCCTGTAATGGCACAGCCTAGGCCCCCTTTTGCCCAAGCCTCATACAAACCTAAGTGCAAATGATTCGGCTGGCCTACATGATTAGCCAGTGCTTCACTCATCGCCCCTTTAATCATCTTATTTTTAAAATGGACCTGCCTAATGTCGATTGCGCTTGCAAGCTGGTTCATGAAAATTCATCCTTTAATATTTTTTAGTGTTTTTACTCTATGTATTTTTTAGCTACAGTCAAGTTAATTTGACAATTCATTTTGTCAAATTTTCTAAGTTTTTATTTAGCAAAATAATTTTACTGATACTGACTGGCTTGAATCAATTGACGTGTATAGTCAGACTGCGGTTGCTCAAAAAGTTGTTCAGTGGCTTGCAATTCCACCACTTTGGCATGACGTAAGACCAAAACCTGTTGGCAGAGTGCACGTACCACTTGTAAGTCATGACTAATAAACAAATAGCTGATGCCCTGCTCGCGTTGTAGACGGCGTAATAACGCCACAATCGAACGCTGCGTACTTCGGTCTAAGGCTGAAGTTGGTTCATCTAAAATCAATAGTTTAGGTTGAAGTACCAAGGCTCGTGCCAAAGCCACACGCTGCCTTTGCCCACCAGATAGCTCATGTGGATAATAGTTTTTAAATGTGACTGGTAACTCCACCTGAGTTAAGACATTCTCAACACGCTGTGTCCGCTCAAACAAAGACACAGGTTTTAAAGTCAAACCTTCTGCAATGATTTCTTCAACACTCCTGCGTGGGTTCAAACTTGCGAACGGGTCTTGAAATACGATTTGAAAATCACCGCGAAGCGGACGTAATGCCTTTTGTGAAAGTTGGTTTAAATCATGTTCTCCCAACTGGATCTGCCCACGACTTTCAATCAGCCTTGCTACAGCCAGTGCCAAAGAACTTTTGCCTGCACCACTTTCCCCCACTACTCCCAAAGAATGCCCTTGAGCTAAGCTCAAGTCCAAAGCTTCAACCGCAGCAAGATACTGCGTCGTTCGATTAAACAAGCCTTTTTTAATCAGAAATTTGACCTCAAGTTGTTTTAAGCTGAGCAAAGGTGCTGCATCTTGTACGCTAATGGCTTGACCAAAAGAATGATTAAGTAAATTTTGAGTATAAGCAGACTGCGACTGCTCAAAAATCTGCGCAACCGCCCCTTGCTCTACGACCTTGCCTTGATGGATGACCACGACATCATCAGCATAGTGTTTCACCAAGTTGAGGTCATGGCTAATCAAAATCATGGCCATGTTATGGCGCTGTTGTAAAGACTTCAGCAAGTCTAAAATTTGAACTTGCAGCATGACATCTAGTGCTGTGGTGGGTTCATCGGCAATCAAAATATCAGGCTCTTGCACCAATGCCATGGCAATCATGACCCGCTGACGCTGCCCGCCAGACAGCTCATAAGGAAAACGCTGCAACACACTTTCAGGATTTGGAATACCCACATCCTCTAGCAAGGCAATCACTCGTTGCCGCGCTTGCTTTTTAGACCAACCCTGTAACCATAAAGTCTCGGCAATGATTTTTTCCACCCGATGCAAAGAATTCAAGGCAGTCATCGGCTCTTGAAAAACCATCGCAATTTTTTGCCCACGAATCGACCTAAGTTGCGCATCGCTCAGCTTTAAGAGATTTTTTCCGTCTAACAGTATTAAGCCATGTACTTGCAATACTTTCGGCAATAACCCCATCAAGGCTAAAGCACTGATCGATTTTCCTGAACCGCTCTCTCCAACCAGTGCTAAAGTCTTCCCAGCACGTAGTTCAAAACTGAGCTGATCGACCAATACCCGTTCTGCACTTTGAATGCACAGTGCATTCACTTCAAGCATGGAGGCTGTTCTATTGGCGTCTAGGGTCAAATGCATCGCGCAAAGCCTCCCCGATATACATCAACAATGCAAGCACAATGGCCAAGCTGAAAAAGCCTGACAGTGCTAACCATGGCGCATTTAAATTATTCTTGCCTTGTAACAAAAGCTCGCCTAATGATGCCGCATCAGGCGGTAGGCCATAACCCAAGAAATCCAGTGCTGTTAGCGCTGTAATATTGGCAGTTAAGATAAAAGGCAGTTGTGACAGACTCGAGCTGATCGCGTTGGGTAAGATATGCCGAAAAATAATAGCTCGGTTGGTGACACCTAAACTTCGCGCGGCACGGACATAGTCCAACTGGCGTGCCCTCAAAAACTCAGCTCGTACCAGTGGAACTAAAATTGTCCAACTGAATAACAGCATGATTAAAAATAACCAGTAGATATTTGGGCTGAACATGCTGACTAAAATCATCACCATGAATAGCATGGGTAGCCCACCCCACACTTCTAAAATGCGCTGTCCGATTAAATCGCCCCAACCACCGTAATAACCTTGTACTGCTCCAATCACAATGCCCAGTACAGCTGAACTGAAAGTCAAAACAAAACCGAACAGCAATGAGACACGTAAACCATACAGCACGCGCGCTAAGACATCACGACCTTGGTCATCTGTCCCGAGCCAATTTTGCACCGAGGGTGGTGACGGTACAGGGACAGTCAAATCCACATTGGGAGTTTGATATGAATACTGAATTAACGGCCAAATGGCCCAACCTTTTGCCTGAATCAATTGTTGTACCACTGGATCTTTATATTCAGTTTCAGTTTCGAAAACACCGCCAAAAGTCGTTTCAGGATAGTGTTTCAATACAGGGAAATATAAGGTCTGATCATACTTAACCAATAGTGGATTATCATTCGCGATCAGCTCTGCAGCTAAAGACAGTACAAAAACACAAATAAATAAAATACAACAACTGAGACCGAGCTTATTTTGCTTAAATCGTTTGAAACCTGCCTGCAAAATGGGGGACATCAGCCTCTCCCTTGCGAATCAAAATGTATTCGCGGATCAATCAACTGATACAACACATCGCCAATCAGACGCAGCAGCAAGCCCAACAAAGTAAAAATGAACAAGGTGCCAAAAATCACAGGATAGTCACGCTGCACAATCGCCTCAAAGCCCAATAAACCTAAACCATCCAGATTAAATATGATCTCAATAAATAAATTGCCCACAAAGAAGTAAGCGATTAGAGCTTCTGGTAAACCCGCGACAACAATCAATATCGCATTGCGAAACACATGGCCATACAACACTTGCGTCTCAGTCAGACCTTTAGAACGTGCCGTCAGCACATAGGGCTTGCTGAGCTCTTCCATAAACGAATACTTGGTGAGATAAGTCACTGTGGCAAAACCACCAATCACCATCGCCAAAAGCGGTAAAGCCATATGCCAAAAATAATCCTTAATTTTGTCCCATAGCGGCAAATCCGCAAAATTTTCCGAGACCAAACCTTGCAAGGGGAACCATTGGAAATAAGAACCGCCTGCAAAAAAGACAATCAGGAGAATTGCAAAAATAAACGCAGGAACCGCATAGGCCACTGCCAACAGTAGCGATATAGACTGATCAAACACCGTACCGTGGAATCGGGCTTTTTTGATGCCTAAAGGAATCGAAATCAGATAAATTAGCAAAGCACTCCACAGCCCCAAGGACACGGATACAGGTAATTTATCCTTAATCAATGCTGTAACAGGTTGGTCTTTAAAAAAGCTCGTGCCAAAGTCCAGTTGCGCATAATTTTTCACCATTTCAAAAAAGCGTATATGCATGGGCTGATCAAAACCATAATGTGCTTTGATCTTTGCGAGCATTTCATCACTGAGTCCCTGCGCGCCTTGGTAGACATTTGAGCCTCCACCCGCACCGCCCAGATTACCCAAAGTTTGCATAGCTTCCGCTTGTTGAATGGCTTGCTCAACAGGACCACCAGGTGCAATTTGGATCACAGCAAAATTGATCAGCAAAATCAGAAATAAGGTCGGAACGATCAGCAACAGCCTTTTGAATATATACATACGCATCTCAAAAACCCCTATGTCTGCTTATGGCTTGGCTGCCCGACCTAAATACTGACTCACCTTTTTCGCCTGTTTGGCATCACTCCACCAATAATCCAACCCAACATGCAACTGCGGACTCCGTGCCGGTTTTTGATACATATTCCAATAGGCATACCATTGATCCGCTTTACCATAGGTCGGTATTTGATAATAACCCGCACGCAACAAGCGATCTAAAATACGCGTCTGTACCACCACTTGCTTACGATCAGGCGCTTGAATCAACTGTTGAATCATCTGATCAATCACCGAATTTTGAATACCCGAATAATTATAATTTCCTACCTGATGGGCCGAAGCACTGCCCCACAGTTGCACCTGTTCTTTGCCCGGTGTCAAAGACTGCGGCATCGTTTGTAAGGTCATATCAAAATCTTGAGTACGCATCCGCTCATAATACTGCGGTGTGTCAACCTGTCGAATGTTCAGCTGTATTCCTAGGCGCTTTAGATGGCGAACAAAAGGCGTAATTTCACGTACAGCATCACTCGGCTGAATCAGAAATTCAAACTGAATCGGCTTGTTCTTCCGATCCAACAATTGCCCTTTGGCATTATATGTATAGCCGTTTTTTAATAAAATCTGTCGTGCGATGAGTAAATTATTTCGATTATAGCCTGATCCATCCGATGCCGAATAACGCCAATTCCTTAAAACACCATCGCGCTGCACAGGATGCAATTTCGCCAAATAAGGCTTTAAGATTTTGATTTCAGCAGCCGAAGGCACACCTTTGGCCTCTAATTCACTATTAGAAAAATAACTTTGCAGGCGTTGATATTGCCCATAGAACATCGCCTTGTTTTGCCATTCGAAATCGTAGGCATAGGTTAAAGCTTGGCGAAAATAAATATCTTGAAAAGGCTGACGGCGGGTATTAAACACAAAACTTTGCGTCGGTATCGGATTGAAATGCTTAAATCGATATTTTTTAACGAGACCTTGTTTCGCTGCGGGAAAGTTATAAGCAGTCACCCATTGTCGTGCGGACTCTTCCTCATGCAAAGTATATAAACCCGCCTTAAACGCAGTAAAAGCAATATCTTTGCTACGATAATACACATAACCCACGCGGTTAAAATTATAGCGCCCTTGGTTAACCTTTAAATCTCTGGCCCAATACTTTGGATTACGCTTATAAACAACGCGCTGCCCTGCATTGATTTTCTCTAAAAGATAAGGGCCTGAACCTAAAATCGGCTTGACTGAAGTTTTACTGAAGTCTTTGCCCTGCCAGTCTTTTTTGGAATAAATTGGCATTCTGGCTACAATCAAAGGCATTTCCACATTATTTCGTGTTTTAAAATGCATTTTGACGCTGTATTTGGACAACACTTCGGTCTTGGCTAAATCCGACAAATACATCTGTAAACCAAAATTGGACTTGGTTTGAAAAATATCAAAACTGAACTTTACATCGGCTGCGGTAACAGGACTGCCATCACTAAACCGTGCTTTTGGGTTTAAATGAAAAATGATGGTGTTAAAGTTTTTCGGGTCATAGCTGACCTTTTCTGCCAGCAACGGATACATCACCGCAGGCTCATCCAAAGAACTACTCATAAGTGAGTCAAATAAATAATTAGTTCCCTCAACCGCAGTACCGCGACCATTCATGCTGTTTAAGTTATCAAAACTCCCAATGACTGCACGTGTTAATTCGCCACCCTTCGGTGCCTGCACATTGGCATAAGGCAGATGATCTAATTGGCTGTATTTCGGCGTACCATAAGGCGCAATAAAAGGCATGGTCTGCAGTGCAGACCATGCCTTTAATGGAATCGCTATAAGGCTGAACAGCAAGAGTGTTGTTCTAACCTTCATCGGGGCTTTCTCTGAAATAGCATTTCAACTCAATATTAGTTCGGCACCTTAATCACATCGCCAATGCGCAACTGCGTATTCGGTTTAATGTCATTTAGCTCAGCCAATTGCGAAGTGTCCATACCATAACGACTTGCCAGTCCAATTAGAGTATCACCACGTTTCACTGTGTACTGTGAAATCAGTTTTGGAATTTGAATGATCTGCCCAACTTGTAAGCCCGCACGTGCACTGAGGTTATTTAAAGCAGCAAGCTCTGACACCGACATCCCAGTACGGCTTGCAATTGAGTTTAACGATTCGCCTGACTTCACTTTATAAGCTTCAGTTGCCCGACCTGAAGTTGCTTGTGGTTTTGCTGCCACTGTTTCTGTTTTGATCGGAGCGGGATCAACATCACCTTCAATTTTTAAACGCTGACCGACACGAACATTGGCTGTACGGCTTAGGTTGTTTAATTCAGCCAAATAGTTCAGTTGCAAGTGATATTTACGCGCAATGCTATTTAGGGTTTCACCCGATTTCACCACATGGATATCGGTTGAGTTATTACTTGCAGTAGTTTGTTTTTCGACTGTTTTCGGCGTTTCAACAGTAGGCACTTCACCCGTTAATTTGAGTTTTTGACCTGCACGTAAGCCCGCTGTAAGACTCATGTTGTTGAGGTCAGCAATATAATCCATACCCAAATTATATTTCGAAGCAATCGCAGTTAACGAATCTCCTGACTGAACGGTATAAGTATCTGGCACGGTTGAACCCGCAGGGATCTTAATACTTTGACCCACTTGCAAGCCGCTATTGGTTGACAGATTATTGAGATCAGCCAACTCCGACAGGCTCATCTTCGACTGTGATGCAATGCTATACAATGTATCACCACGTTGTACTTTATAGCTTTCAACTTTGAACTGTGGCTCGGCTTTAACTGGAGATGCTTTGGCACTACTTGTCGTTAAGCTTTTGACATCATTAAGGGGCACATTAATTTTTTGTCCAACCAACAGGTTGCTACCGACATTTAGACCCGGTGTTAAATCTGCCAATTCTTGATTTGACAGCGCATAGCGGTCTGCAATCAGTTTCAGATATTCACCACGTTTCACCGTATAAGACTGAGTTGCAACTTTAATTTGGCTAGTAGCTTTCTCATCATTGGTTTTAGCACGGGATTGAGCCGTTTCTTTTAAAGAAAGCTTTTGACCCACACGTACACCACTCGTCACGCTTAAACCGTTATAGTCGGCCAACTGTTTTAAGCTTAAACCAAACTCATCCGCAATACCTGTTAAGGTATCATTGGCACGAACAGTATAACTCTCGGGTTTAGTCTCCGCTTTCACGGTAGAACGAGCTTCGACTTTTTCAGCTTGTGGTTTTGCATCATATAAATAAATCGATGTACCGACATAAAGTGTGGCATTGGCATCCATTTGGTTCCACTTCGCCACATCACGCCAGTTCACCCCATTTTTGGCAGCAATCAGCGCCAAAGTATCGCCCGGTTGTACGGTATAGGTTGAACGTTTACCTTTTGGCGGCACAATCACAATTTCAGATTCGGTCTTAACAAAGTTTTTGCCTTGATTACGCTTCACTTCATCTGAATCTAAGCGGGTATTGTCAGCCACGGATTTTGGATAAGCAAAACCTTTGGTTAACTCTTTGCCTTGCAGCTCTGCCACAGACTGACTGGTTTGAATTGCTGTTAGCTTAATTTTACCATCCAAAGGATCCACAATTTCTGTCCCTTGAGGGGCCAAAGCCTGAATTTCTGCAACCACTTCAGCTTGTTCAGCCTGCGTTGCAATCGGCTTCAGAACTTCATCGACAGTTTTGCTTTGACCTTCAGCTTGAATTGCTGCGGTTAACTGTTCACGCTCTGCCGCTGAAATTGGTGGTTCAACGGAAACTGGTTTCACTGGGGTCGCTGGCGTAACCGCAACGGGAATACGCGGCGCACTTGGAATATCGCTATTGGCAGCAAAAGCAGCCAGGGCATTAGAACCCTTAGGTGTTAAACCACGAGGCGGCGTCGCAATAGCTGCACTGCTTGACGACGTTACTGTAGACGAAATGGCAGGCTTCGCTGCTGTGGTTTTTGTGGTAGTCGTCGCTAAAACAGGTGGTGGTGTTTTCGATGGTGTGATCGATTTGGTGTTTAAGGTCGGCGGTTCAATTTTGCTTGGTTGAATGGTTTGGTTATTTTCAGGCAGCTTGGTATTTGCAGATGCCCACAAGCCGCCTGAACCACCCTGTAATTTTTTCAAACGTACATCCACTGAAGGACTCAAATCCGCAGGAATTAAAATCCGCATTGGACTTGCACCATCAATCCATTCACCGCGGTGTCCCGGATTTAACTGATACAACTCTGCACGGCTTAAACCTGTAATCGACGCAACTTCATTTAGACTCACCGCACCCACAGTAACTTCTCTAAAGTGCGGACGGTTCGCGATCGGCGGTAAATTAATGTTATAGGCATTTGGATTTTTAATGATCTGCGCAACCGCCAAGAAACGTGGCACATAATTCATGGTTTCTTCAGGCAGTTTTAATGACCAATAATCTGTCGGCAAACCTGCGGCTTTATTACGGTTAATCGCTTGTTGAATACGGCCTGGACCTGCGTTATAAGCTGCTAGGGCAAGTTCCCACGAACCAAACTGGTTATATAAACTGCCCAAGAACTCATACGCAGCACGCGTTGACTCCACCACATCACGGCGACCGTCGTATTGGCTACTTTGTTTTAAGCCATAAATACGTCCCGTACTTGGAATAAACTGCCATAAGCCCGCAGCCGCAGCACTACTGGTTGCAGCAGGATCATACGAACTTTCAATCACAGGCAGTAGAGCCAGCTCTGTTGGTAAACCGCGACGCTCGGCTTCTTTAACTGTGTGATACAAATAACGTGAAGCACGTGCACTTAAACGATCCAAATACGGTTGGCGTGAAATGAACCACCCGCGCTGTGCATCAATACGCGGATTCCAATGATCGCTGTTCATTTTAAAGCCCACGGTCATACGCTTCCAAACGTCACCGTGCTTTAACACCAACAATCGATCCCCTTCCACGGCACGCATGTCGGTTGCAGAAAGTAAATCTTCTAAAGAATCTAGGCTATTTGCGTCTAAATAATTCGATCCGACTTGTTTGGATTTAGATGTTTGCGTTGCACTTTGCGTCGAGGAGCAACCAGCCAGTCCAAGTGTCGCGAGTGCTGAACCGAGTACTGTAATTTTAAATAATGTCGGTAACATCGGTTGGCCAAAAATGGCAGCTGACTTATACATAAGAAAATCCAAACAACTCGTATAAAATTTATTTTTTAGATCTGCCATTGTAGTAAAGCACGCCGCAGACACAAGGCGTTAATTTAACTTGAAATCAGTATAAATGTTACAAGAAATTAAAAAAGCTGCATCTTATACACTTCTCTAGTGCATTTGCGTTATACAATGGTGCCCGCTTAGTTTTATTTTCAGTTTACGGAAGTTGTGTATGTCACAAACAATTACCCTGTATGTCGATGGTGCTTGTCGTGGAAACCCTGGTCTTGGGGGATGGGGCGCGTACATTATTACAGAAACTGAAGAACATAAACTGTGCGGCGGTGAAGACAACACCACCAATAACCGTATGGAACTCACCGCGGCCATTGAAGGCATTCTTTTTTGCCCAACCGACGCGAAGTTGATAGTCTGGACAGATTCAACCTATGTCAAACGCGGCATTACCGAGTGGATTACGGGTTGGAAAAAGAAGAACTGGAAAGATGTTAAAAACCCAGATTTGTGGAAAAAACTCGACGCAGCCTGCCAAGGTCGTGATATCGATTGGCACTGGGTCAAAGGCCATGCAGGTCATGAAGGTAATGAAATGGCAGATCAATTGGCAAACCTCGGTGCCGATCAAACACAGGCTCAACTTCGTCAGTCTAAAACAACAACAGAACCATCTGTAGATAAAAAAAAAGTTGAACCAGACTGGTTATTAAACGACCCTTTTGGTTTGGGTTTCGATGACGAAGAAGCCGATGACAGCGAAGATTTCGCCGAAAGTGAAATTGACGTTGTAGAACTAGAGCCAAGTATAGTGGCTGAACCAGAACTGGATACAACGGTGCCTTCTACTGAACAAACGCCTGAAGTTGCGGCAAGTGTCGATTTAACACAACTCAAACAACATCCGCAAATTGTGATTACTCCACGGAAGGTTGAAGTCTTTGGACCTCGACAGCTCATCCTCGATACAGAGACCACAGGTTTTTATTATCAAGATGGCGATCGCATTATTGAAGTTGGTGCGATTGAAATGGTGAACCGGAAGCTCACAGGCAGCTCTATTCATATCTATATCAACCCGAAAAAGGCTGTGGGCGACTCTGAAAATGTCCACGGTATCTCTGATGACTTTTTAAAAGATAAACCGCTGTATCAAGAGATTGCTGACACATTATTTGCCTATCTCAAAGGTGCAGAAATCATTGCGCATAATGCAAGCTTCGATATGAACTTCTTAGACATGGAGTTTAAACGTGCAGGATTTGTTGCACTTTCTGAAGTTTGTGCGGTGACAGATACCCTCGCGATGGCAAAATCTAAGCATCCAGGGCAAAAAAACTCACTCGATGCCTTAGTTCGCCGTTACGAAATTCCACAACGTGACCGTACCTTCCACGGGGCCTTACTGGATGCTGAAATTCTAGCCGACGTTTACTTGGCTATGACAGGTGGTCAGGTTTCCTTTGATATGGATGCCCTGTCACATAGTGAACAACAAAATGGGCAAAGTCAGCGTCAAGCACTGGATATTGAACTGGCGGTAATTCACCCTTCAGCCGAAGAACTTGAAGCACATGAGACTTGGGTCAAACAATACCAAGAAAAACATGGCACACCCTGCCTTTTTGCCAAATAAATTCTAAAGTTTTTGTTAACTTTTGTATTACAAGATTTTTCAGTTAGGCTATAGTGATGAACAAGTTGCTATGCCTTCTTTGGGCCGCATATAAACACGATAAAACACTAGGATAGGTGCAGATCAATGTCTTACCAAACCTCTATTCATTTTGATCCAACGGCGCTGCTGATAATAAAAAATGAAGTGGATAACTCCATTAAGCTGGTTGAATCAGCTGTGAGCACCTTAGCAGAAGATCAGACTTTACCTTTTGGAATTGACGATGCATTAAACCAATTTGAGCAATGTGCTCAAGTGCTTGCATTGATTGATATGTCGAGCTTGGCCAAAATTGCTGAATATTCCGCAGAGCTTATGCGCAAGATCATGGGGAATCCTGCACAGATTAATACGCAAGATGTGATTGCACTCAGCGAAGGCACGACCATGCTGAAGCGCTATATTGAGTTCATTTGCTTAAGAGAAGTGAAAATTCCACAGTTTTTACTTGATACCTTAAACCGTCTTGAAATTGCATTAGCAAAGCCTTTAACGCAAGAAGGTCAGCACATCGAGTCCTTACTAGACTGTATCACCCCAGATTTCAGCCTCCCTCAAGCACCAAGTCTTGAAAAATCTCAATATGTTCACCGCCTGTACAAGCTGTCTTTAAGTCAAATGCTGAAACAAGAAGAAAGCGAACTTGATTTACAAGCGATGAAATTGGTGGGCACTTATTTAGCAGGTCTAGCAGAACAAACACCGAGTAAACAGTATTGGAACTTGGTCTATGTTGCACTCAATCAAATTAAACAATTGCTCATTAATGAACCACGTTTACGTACTTTGATTAGCATCGAACGTAACATTGCACAGTTCTTTACGGCGCCTGAACGTTTCAAAGCCAGCCTCACCGATCTTGCCAACATTCTCAGCTTATGTATCAGCCAAGAAGACGAAGTGTCTCAACACATCCGTGGCAAACTCAATATTGGCGACGACCTACTCACAGATACGCAGCTGCAAGTTTTCAGTCGTCATCTGTATGGGCCTGATTTCGACACGATGCATACCATTAGTGATTTGGTAACCACCGAAATGTCGCAAATCCGCAATGACATTGAGTACAACTACCAAAACATGACGCCTGAGAAGACCCAAGAGCTCCAAGCAAAACTGGTCGATTTGGCAAACATCTTCAAAGTATTGAACTTAAATGAAGCGCATAATGACTTAAATCGTCAAGCAGCATCACTTAGTCAAGCAGATATGCTGAAAGATGAAGGTTTTGCGCAGCAGTTGATGAATGTGATCTTATCGGCAATGAACTCCATTGGAGTGCTAGAACGTCACCATACTTCAAGCCGCCTACAGCTTCGTGTCAACAACATGAATATTTCACTAGACCGTTTAGATGAAGCCCATGCTGCGTTGTTGACAGAGGCTAAAACGTCTATCGACTTAAGTAGTCAAGCGTTGGCCCAATATCAGCAAGAGCAAGATTTAGCTGCACTTGAGAACACCTCTGCGCAACTACGTGAAGTCGCGGGCGCAATGCTGTTCTTAGGCGCTGAAAATGGTCAAACTGCTCTGAATATTTCAGCAGATTTTGTGCAACAACAAATCACGGCTGAAACTGCGCTCACTGCTGCTCAGGTGAATCATGTGTTGGACGCACTCGCAAGTGCAGATATGCTGATTGATAACTTAAAAAACAAACAGCCTGTATTACATAGTATGTTTGATGTAGCATTGGACAGTAGCCAAAAACTAAAGACTGTTGCCTAATGTCAGAACTTTCACTTGCTTATATTTTCCACCAACAACAATTGTTGGTGGACCATAACTTTCAATTGCCTCGTGTAGAAAAGCTAGCAAGTGATTTAAGTTTTCACTCGGGTGATCAAGTGATTGCCCGAGACCTACTAGACAATGAGCCAATCCCTGAAGGCTTAGAACTCGTCCCAATTCGCCAGTTGCTTCCACTCTGGAGCACCGAACAATTCGAACAGGCCAGTCGAGCTATTCAACTGCTAGAATGGCGTCGCAATCATAAATTTTGTAGTCATTGCGGCCACGCCACAGAAGCACATATCAGTGAATATGCCATGATCTGCCCTGCCTGCGGTTATCATCAGTATCCACGGGTACAACCCTGTGTCATCACCGTCATTACACGAGGTGAAGATAAGATTCTGTTGGCAAAAAATGCACGGAATACCCGTAGCAATATGTATGGGTTGATTGCAGGTTTTGTTGAAGTCGGTGAAACATTAGAAGAAGCTGTACGCCGCGAAACCTTGGAAGAAGTCGGCATTCAAGTTAAAAATGTTCAATACTTGGCGAGTCAGCCTTGGCCTTTCCCAAGTAACTTAATGATTGCGTTTAAAGCAGAATACGCATCGGGTGAGCTTTGCTTACAAGAAGAAGAAATCAGCGATGCCCAATTCTTCAAGTTTGATCAATTGCCTGAAATTCCGTTCAAAGGCAGTATTGCACATGCCATGATCATGCATGCGACAGAAGGCACAACAGTCGCAGATGATACACGTGAGTGGCTGTAAGCTCACTCACCATATATACAACAAATACACTCTAAAACCCAATTAGTGCTTAAGCGCATCCTCGAGCGCCTGCATAATTTTTTGCTTGGTCGTGAAGTAACGACTAAACAAACTCGATACTGAACCAATCATTGAAATATGGCCGATGCGCGGCACCGTCCAAAGTTGACTGTAGTTGCCTTTTTCTTTCAATCGACGATCCAAATCAACAGCATTGCTCAACCCGACGACATCATCATTCTCTGCAACCAACAGATAATGCTTAACCGTATTCGACTCGACGAAATAATACGGCATCACTTCTTGATAAGGTCTGTTCTGATCAAAAGCATCTGCACAAATTGGATCGCCTTTATAGTCGAAATGATAAGGTCCTGCCAAACCAATAATGGCGGTAATTTGACTACGGCATTGTATTTCATACGGTTTCGGATGATAGAGCGCAGACATCACATTAAATGCACCCGCAGAATGCCCCATCAATACCACTTTTTCAGTCGAAATTTGATACTTCAACTGATGTACATTGAGATAATTTAAAGCCAAGCTGAGATCATCAATAGAAGCGGGGAAAATATGCTCAGGCGCCAAGTGGTAGTTAATCACCGCCACATCAAAGCCTTCTTTGGCAAAGGCTTCGCCAATAAAACGATAATCTTTTTTATCGCCATGCATCCACGCGCCGCCATGCACAAATACAATCAGAGGCCGGTGTTCACGCGGTGTTTGCGTGCGAAACAGATCTAAACGGTGTCGCGCACGTAACCCATAGGCCACATTTTCTTGGACCGAATAACCCTTACGCGGTGTTAAGCGGTTTAGGGCATAACTACCGACATCATAAATACGAAAGTCACGATAGAGTAATCTTGCATACTCTACTGAACGATTCAGTCTTTGAACAAAAGGCTGAAACTTATTGAACATTATTTGGCTCAACTTGGTCTGGGTCTATCGCAACAGGCGTTTGCTCTGTCGGTGTTGAATTGATCACTGGTGACGCAAACGCACTGGTCGTTTGGGACTGTTGCTCTATATTATCCACCAATGTGATAATTTTAGTCACATTCCCCACTTGCTGTAAAACTTGGTTTAAATCGGTAATTTCAGCACCATTTAAACGTCCCATCACATATAACACGCCATCTTCGGTGTGAATACGGACTTTCGCATCTGAAACAACAGCGGCTTTCATGATCAAGCCACGTGTATTTGCCGTGACTGAAGTATCTTGCATGATGGTGCTATAACTAATTTGGTTTCCAACTGTAATGTAGTTATGCACGGTTTTGACATCCGACATCGCACGTACATTGTCTTCAGCCAACTGACGTAAGTGTTGATCAGGTACTTGTCCTGTTAAGAGGACATTGCCATGAAAACTTTCGATATTGACACGTGACTGTTTAAAACGACTGTCCAATTTATATAAGTTAATTTTTGCAGTACGCTCAATTGAAGAGTCGATAAATACCTGCCCTAATGAACGTGCACCGCTTTCTGTTCCTACAGCGGCTGTTCCTGTCCCACCCGAAATGAAACTTGCACATCCAGATAAACTTGCGACGCATAATACGGTCATTGCAATACGATTGAACACTCAGCAAGACTCCTCAACTTTTCAAACTATTTTAATTCAGCATTTCAGCTTTGATTTTGTTCAAAGATTAATAAAGTCTTGATCAAAAGTAAAAGCATTTTCTATCCATTGCTGATCATAAGTGAATTTTGAAAAATCTTGCTGTATGGTTTTTGCAATTTCTTTAAAAAAATCAAAACAAATCACATCAAAGCGACAATAATATTGCTGGAAATGTGGATGATCTTGTAAAAATAACATGGCCGTTTTTGCTATTTTGCGTTGTTTTGAATAGGAAATTGTTTCAACAGCCTGTGCAAAACGCGTTTTTGAACGTGCTTTGACCTCAACAAAAACCAATTCCTGCCCTTTTTGTACAATCAGATCAATTTCGCCAAAGCGCGAGTGATAATTGGACTGTACATGAACATAACCCTGTTCTTCTAGCACAGCCAAAGCTTGTTGCTCTGCCCATTGTCCCAGTTTCATCTCTTTATCTTCCCTACTTTGTTTTTATTTTTTTAATCAGCATATTTCGAAAAACTCAATATCGATCAAAAATCTCACTTCTTGAAGTTTAGAACCACTGCTGTGAATCTATCAAACCAATCATTTCACTTCATTCCGTGTTGTAAAGCCTTCTTGGCGTTTAGATTTCAATCGAATGTCTTACCGACTCCTGCAAATCCATCACCGACTACATTCTAGCTCACGCCACGACGGACAATTCAGGTAGAATGCTTACGCGGTATCGGTTGAATGCATCAAAGCACCCGACTCAACCTATCATTTTATTATTTTGCAGCGCGGAGAAAACCCATGAGTGCCCAGTTATTTGTAGTCGCAACCCCTATTGGGCACTTAGATGACATGACTTACCGCGCAATTGATGTACTAAAATCAGTCAAAGTGATTGCTGCTGAGGATACACGAACTTCAGCACAATTACTGAAACACTTTAATATTCAAACACCGCTCACCGCATGCCACGATCATAACGAAAGCAACAAAATTGACACCCTCATTCAGCGTTTGTTGAAAGGTGAAGATATGGCGCTTATTAGTGATGCAGGAACGCCTCTTATCAGTGATCCAGGTTTTAAATTGGTTCGTGCGGCACAAGAGCATAATATCCGCGTAATCCCTGTACCGGGCGCATGTGCTGCCATTGCTGCTTTAAGCTCAGTGGGCTTACCCAGTGATCGTTTCAGCTTTGAAGGTTTTTTGTCGTCTAAACAAACCCAACGACTGGCAAGTTTGGAAAAGCTCAAAGACGAAACGCAAACCCTGATTTTTTATGAAGCACCACATCGTATTTTAGACAGTGTCAGTGACATGGCCAAAGTCTTTGGTGCTGACCGCCCTGTCGGTTTTGCACGTGAAATTACCAAAACCTTTGAAACTATTAAGAAGATGACTTTAGGTGAGTTGGTTGAATTTATTGCAAACGATCATCATCAACAAAAAGGTGAAATTGTTTTGGTTGTCGGTGGCGCGACCACTGAAAAAGATATGGCGCAAGAAAAACTCGACCAGCTTTTAACGCGTCTCTTAGAAGATTTGTCAGTGAAAGCTGCATCACAGTTAGCGGCGGATTTGACCGGCATTAAAAAGAAAATTGCTTACCAACGCGCTTTAGAACTAACACAAGATCAGGCTGAATAAGTTTAGATAGCTTGAAATAAAAGTATTGCTATTCTTTTGAATGAAAAAAATATAGAGCGGCAGATTCAAGTGCTTTGGTCTCTCTCTGCTGCTCTCCATGTTAAGCGGATCCATGTGAACCGCTTAACTCAAATTATGTTGTTATATCATTTAAAAATTTATAAGCATTTGTATAGGTTGACTCATCGTCAATTACAATCTCTATCGAATTAGCTTGCTTCTTGGTAAATACGACCGCCGGGTAATTGGCAAAAGTATTGTTTCAATGCATCCAAACAACGATGGATCTTCATCGGCTGTTGTTCATGCTTTGAAATGATGGCATATAGCGTAAAGTTAGGGAGCTTCCACTCTGGAAGAACTTCCACTAAAGAACCGTTAACCAATTCTTTTTGCACATCTAAATATAAAATACGTGCAACCCCATGCCCATGTTGGCATAAAGTCTTTGTCACTAAAATATTATTACTGGCTACTCTTGATTTCATCTCAAGTTTAACCGCGTCACCTGTCACCACATTTTTAAAATCAAAATCATGATTATTTTTCATAATCGTGATCGGAATAAGATCATGATTTTTCAAATCTTCAGGTCGTGAAATTGGTGCAGACTGATTCAAATAGCTCGGTGATGCAACCAAAATCTGTTCCACGCGCGCCAATGGCACGACATGTACGCTTTGATCGTCAACTGTTGGGCTCATTCTTAAGGCAATATCAATTCGCCCATTCATCAAATCCACATAATGATTATCTGCTTCAATATGAATAGATAATCCGCGATGTGCAGACATCCAATGCGACAAAGCAGGAATCACATGATTGGCACCTAACTCTGGCGTAGTGGCTATTCGCAGCTCACCCACGAGATCATCGCGCAATTCATTGATACGTATTTTGCCACGTTCAGCAGCGGCGAGCATTTCTTGACAGCTGTGGAAAAAAGCCTGGCCTGCTTCAGTTAAATTCAACTTTCTTGTTGAGCGATGTAAAAGAACAACTTCCATCTCTTGCTCTAAAGAACGAATTTGCTGACTCACAGCACTTGTAGTGATGCCTAACTCACGCGCGGCACCACTAAATGAACTCTTTTCAACAACACAAGCAAAAACACCCATTGCCCGTAGTTGATCTAACATAAAATTCTCTCTGGATTCATGAGAAGTTTTCATCTTTTCGATAAAAACAACTCATTGTATTATACGGTGAATTTTTTGCGTTGCATCCAGATTTTTTAATTTAATGGTAAAACTATAGTCGGATTGATTGGCTTGCCATCTAAGCGTACTTGGAACTCTAACATGGTGCGCGTTGCACCTGTGGATCCCATTTCAGCAATTTTCTGGCCTGCCGTCACATTTTGACCGCTCTTCACATTCATCGCACTGTTGTGTGCATATGCTGTGATATAACCATCAATATGCTTAACCAAAATTAAGTTCCCATATTCTTTCAATCCGTCTGCTGCATACACCACTTGGCCATCTGCTGCTGCATAAATTGGATCACCTTGGTTACCAGCATAGCGAATACCTTTCACATTATTTGCTAAATTATAACCTTGCAAAACAGCGCCATTACTTGGTTTTACCCAGCGTAAAGTTGAACTTTTCGAGCTCGCAACAGGTGCGGTCGGTACTTTAGCAGGAGTTGTTGTGGTTGTGGTGGTCGTATTTTGACTCGGGAGACCAACATTTTGACGTTGAATTGGAGCCGTTTGTGTAATAGGTTGCGTCGTAGTTGTTCGTGGGCTACCAGAGCCTTTTAAACGTAATGACTGCCCCACATAAATACGGTACGGCGCAGCAATATCATTCATGTCTGCAACAGAGGTATAACTCAGCCCATAACGAGTTGCAATACCGCTCAGCGTGTCGCCTGAACGAACTGTATAATAGTCTGGTGCTTTCGCAAAACGTGTTGCATTGTTAACCTGTGGTTTAGAAGCACAACCACTCAAAATAACAGTTGAAACTACAGCTGTGGATAACACGACAGTTTTCAGTAGTGCTGTAGGAATTGCAATGAAACGAATTTGAGACAACACAGACATTTATCTTACTCTCTAAAAATACAAAAAATAATCAGTTTAATTTGCGCTAAGATTAGCAAAAAAGTATGTGAAAATAGTATCTCTGCGCGTATTTTCACAAAGTTATAACAAACAGCTGAATACATTCCTTGTATTGCTCAGCTGTAGCGTCTTTTAAGCACTTATTTGCCCTTGTAATGCATGCAAAACTTCATAGTTAGTTGCATCCATCTGAATAGGCGTAATACTCACAAAACCATTCGCCACAGCGAAAAAGTCTGACTCTACCTCATCATAGCCTCTTTTCGGTTCTGCCACAGCTTCACCTGCAAGCCCAATCCAGTACACTTGACGACCACGTGGGTCAACATGACTGGTAATCGGCTTAGACTGACGACGACGTCCTTGATAGGTAATTTTAGCGCCCTGTAACTCAGCCACATCTGGAATATTAATATTTAAAATATGGCGTGGTGGTAGTGCTGGCAAGCCTTGTTTCACAAAGTCATGCACCCACTGTGCCGCATGATGATAATCTTCTGGGCGGTTGTACGAACGGACTTCAGGGCCCGCAAGTGATACCGCAATGGCTGGCTGTTTCATTAGACGCCCTTCAAAGGCTGCTCCAACTGTACCTGAGTAGAGTACATCATCACCCAAGTTTGCCCCGCTATTGATGCCACTAACAACCAGATCAAACTCAAAGTCAAATAAGCCATTCATGGACAAATAGACACAGTCCGCGGGTGTACCATTGACTGCCCACATGTCGGATGCAATTTCGATTGGACGTAAAGGTCGATCTAAAGTTAAAGCACTGGAAAAACCACTGCGTTCACTTTCGGGTGCTACAATCACCACGCGACCTAATGGACCTAAAGCATGTGCGAGCGCTTGAATACCTGGTGCAAAAACACCATCGTCATTGGCTATTAAAATATTCACTGATGGATCTTCTTCAATCTATATGAGTCGGTAAAAGCCTTATACATCTATTTTGCACTCGTCTTCGTCTTTTTAATCTTTACGGGTAGCTTGAAAAAAACTAAATCTTTAAAGCGAAAAGAAAAGCTATAGAGTCCTCGATGCAGAACGACTATACATTGAGATCAGGCAATCTGAAAAGATGAAATCATTGATCTGGGTGAGTACTTCACTCTTGCATGAGCAGAGTACAAAAAAGAGAGAGCCTAAAAATAAAAGAAACTAAGTATACGTTCAAAGTGTTTACTGGAGAGTACGCCTCCAAAAAGATAAAATATAGATCTCTTGATTCTGTAAAACCACTCTTCTCTTACATAAACAAATAACTATAAAGCAAAGAGTTAAAAAATCTAAGAGAGCGAGTTTAGCTATCACTCACTATTACAGAACATGCTTTTAAGTGTTTGGATATTGAGCCAAGTTATTCGCGTTTTTTACTCATTTCGGATAACAAATCCAGTTGTATTTCTTGTATTTGGGCTAACCTATTCCACTGATGCATCAACAGATGATCTAGTTTTTCATTTAAATGTTGAATTTCTAACTCTGCCTTTAAATTAATTTTATAGTCGTTTTGCGAGCGCAATCTATCTTTGGCTTCCTGTCTATTTTGGCTCATCATAATCACGGGAGCTTGAATCGCTGCAATACAGGATAAAATCAAATTTAATAAAATAAAGGGATAAGGATCAGTAGGATGCGTGACCATGACCACTGTATTGACAATAATCCAAATGGCGAGAAAAGCCGCAAAGCACATGAGAAAAGCCCAACTACCGCCAAAAGTCGCAATTTTATCTGCCAGTCTTTCCCCTAAAGTCCAATTTTGATCTAACTGATTTTCAACATTTTTGGTGATCACTTCATGTTGTTGCAAACTTTTAATCACTTCATATTCAAGATCAGTCACTTCCCCCTTTTCAGACTTTAACAAGGAGTGAACATACTGAATCCGATATTTGGTTAAGTCTGCTTGGCATATATAGCTTTGAGGCGACCATTCTGGAAAATCATGTGAGATTTCTTCGGTAATAGATTTTCGTATTGCCCCCATAGGAATGAGGTTTTTAATGAGGAATTTCTGCCCACAGACTAAACATTCATGACTTTGATTTTTTTCGCTCATGCTCGTTCTCTTTTATAATCATTATTGGTTTTGGGGAGATAAACATCATCGAATAAACTTTAAACCAATGTCAAATTTTCATCACCTCTCAGACTAACCCTTCATTAAGATTTTTCTAGACAGTAGCCATGAATAAAAAAATGCCACAGATATAATCAGCATTCTGTGTCTTAAATAAGGCTAAATAAGTTCATATCATCAGGCTAAAAATTAAAAAAATCCAGCTTTAGAGCAAGGAGACAATCAATGCCTAACTCCACAAGACCTATGCGCTTAGGTCTACTTTTTCACGCCATATTACTCACAGGTATCACCGCTAACGTAGAAGCGAATACACCACCTGTAATGTTGACTTCTCCTAAAGATTTTATATACCCAGATGTAGATCTGGGTCTAAGTGAAAGTCTTTATCCGAATGAGGCCACCACGGCTAAAGAAATCGCGAACATCATTGAAATGACAATCCGAAAACAATATGCCACAGATATCGCGCTACGTGATGCACATCCTAAAGCACATGGTTGCGTACGCGCAGAATTTAAAATAAATGAGACATTGCCTCAAAACATGGCTTATGGTGTTTTTATTCCAGGAAAAACTTATCAAGCGTGGATTCGTTTTTCGAATGGATCGAGTAATGCAAAACAGGCGGATATAAAAAAAGATGCACGCGGCATGGCGATCAAACTTTTAGCCGTGCCAGAGAAAAACCTTTTAGATGAACCTGCGGCTACGCAAGACTTCATTATGATCAATCACCCTGTATTCTTTGCCAATGACCCTGCTCGTTATCTATCATTTATGCAAGATATCAATAGCGATCGATTTCTAAAAAAACTGCATGTCCCTTTTGCATTAGGAGCCAAAGGAACTTGGATTGCCTTGAACACTAGAAATAAAATTTCAAATCCACTGCAAACCAGATACTGGTCTATGGTTCCCTATCAGTTAGGAGTCGGCACGCATCGTCAAGCAGTAAAGTACTCTGCTCGTGCATGTTCAAGCGTTGTTAGCCCGATTCCAGCTACTCCTCAAAAGGACTTTTTAAGAGCGGCACTTCGAACGACCTTACAAGATCGTGATGCCTGCATGGAGTTTTTAGTACAACCTCGGACATCCAGCTCAATGTCTGTTGAAGACTCGATGACGGAATGGAAAGAAGACCAAGCTCCTTTCTATAAGGTGGCCACAATTCGTATTCCTCAACAAGTTTTTGATACCACTGAGCAAAATAAGTTTTGTGAAAATCTATCCTTTACACCATGGCATGCATTAGCTGAACATAAACCGCTGGGTGCAATAAACCGAATGCGCAAAGTCATATATGACCAGATTAGTCGCGTCAGACATGAGATGAATTCGGCTAAACAAACAAACTCTAACAATGTCGAAGATCAATAAGGAGTCCTATGGTTAAACTCAATGGCCTGTTAATCTGTGTGTCTAAAGAAGAAGTCCGTATGGTGATAGAACTCCTCCCAGCGCATATTGAATTAACTCATCAAGAAGAAGGCTGCATTTCTTTTGAGGTCAAGCAATGCCTCGACCCTTTTATCTGGGAGGTGCAGGAAGTGTTTGATAGCATGAAAAGTTTTAAGCATCACCAAAGTAGAACAGCCTCATCCATTTGGGGAGTGAAAACGCAAAATATTAAACGGCAGTATAAAATATCTGAGGGTGAATAAGGTTTAAGTTTCTAGCTATAAAATGACGCTTCCATGACTAGAACTTGAAATAGCCCTCAAATGAAAGCTATCTCTATTCAGATCATAAAATTTAAAAATGTTCTGCACTAAAAAACATGATGAAGAATAGCGGTTTTTGTATTAATCATCTTGCATTGAGCAAGTGTTAAAGCTGAGAGCTTTTTAGTGACCGGTCGCTGCTGCTTTGGGTTTAAAAGCCACCAAACAAAAGATGATAAAAGCACATAGAACAAAAGATGCGCCAAATCGACTCAAATCCAGTCCTCCGTGACTTATGGGCTTATCTAGGAAATCCCCCAGTACGGCACCTAATGGTCGCGTGAGTACAAATGCAGCCCAAAATAAGAAAGTTCTAGAAATTTTGGTCCACATATAAAGCATGGTCAGCAATAAAAGTAAACCGCCAAAGATAAGTGCTGCACTAGTATATCCCAGCCCTTGTGTATCTGCTGTCCAATCCCCTAGCGCTGTGCCCAATGTTTGGGAAAACATGATGGTCAGCCAATAAAACGCTTCACTTTTGGAAGATTGAATACTCTGTACCGCAATTGACCCACTGCTGTAGTACCACGCCAATAAAGATAAAATAAGTAAGCCGAATAAGATTAAGCTGCCACCTAAATAGCCCAATCCTAAGGTCCGATCAACATAGTCCGCTATAGTTGTCCCTAGAGTTGTTGTTGCAATAATTGTAGACCAATAAAAAAATGCATTATATTTTTTGGCCTTAATCTGTGCTGCGACGAATATTGCAAAAATAACGGCGAAGATGCCCGTACTTACGATATATCCCAGATTAAGCGACATGGATAAGGCATCCCCCGCTGTTTCACCAAGTGTTGTTGCCGCAATTTTAATGATCCAAAACAACAAAGTGACTTCAGGCACCTTGCTCAGCACCTCATGCAATGTTTTTTCTTCAGTCATGATACGCACCCAAACCTTATTCTTTTGTCTATGCTGAATAATAGTGCTCACAACTGAAATCAATCTTAGATTTCAAAGACCTCGCCCATAGAGGCTGTTTATGGCTTTCAACACCACAACATCTATAGACTTTTCATTCGCTTTCTAAATTGACTTAAAAGCAAGCTGAGCTGAGTTAAACACCTAAGCTCATGTTGCCGCTCGCTACCCGTAAAGACAGCTGTAAAATAAGCCATGACAAATGTTCTGTTCGCATCAATTTAATTTGCTATATTTTTGATATCTTCCTGATTGACCCGTCTATAAGTAAAGGGTTTAGCTTAATGGGACAATGAACGAATGATGGAAACTATGCTTACTGTATCTCGCTTAGCGAAAAAACTCGGTTTATCCAGAACGACTATTCTCTATTATGAGAAACAGGGTTTATTAAAACCAAGCTTAATCGCTGAAAATGGATACCGGTGGTACGGTGAAAGTGAAATTGAGCGTCTTAAAAGCATCATCTCCTACCGTTCTTACGGACTATCCATTTCAGATATTCGTTTGCTTTTAGAACCACTTAGCATATCCCAAGGGCAGATCTTGGAAAATCATTTTCGGGCATTGGAACAAGAGATCAATAACTTACGAGCTCATCAAAAAGCCATCATTGAGTTATTGAAAAAGTCCATTTTATTAAAGGAAAAGTTCGTGAATAAAGCCAAATGGGTAGAGATTATGATCGCAGCAGGTTTATCAAAAGAAGATATGATTAAGTGGCATCAAAAATTTGAAGAGATGGAACCTGAGGAGCATCAAAAATTCTTAGAATCACTCGACATTACACAAGATGAAATTACGGCTATTCGAAGTTTATAGTAATTTTTAGCTCTCAACATTTGAACATCAAACCCAATAGTTCTCATCTAAGGGCTATTGAGTTCACTGCTTACCTATCGTAAGCATTTTTTATCCCTAAATATTATTCCTGCACCAACAAGCAGATCATCCTAAAGACCGCTAAAACTGAAGATTAGAAGAGTTAGGATGATCATTGGCGATTAAAAAGTCCAAAACAAAAAACTTTATTAAAAAATGACTGGTCAGAACTTTTCATTGAATTCTAATTGAAAATATATATATTGAGTCTCCGCATCCACCATAAATATGTGATTTTAAAAATGATTAAAAGCTTAACATTACGTAATTTCTTCGGATTAGGCATGGCTATCATGATTTCTCAATCTGCTTTTGCACTAGAGGGATTAAGCACGGAAGAAGCCAACACCATCGTAAAAGAAGATATTGCAGCAGCGCAAGTCATGACCGAATTTTGCCCTGCTTTGGTGGGTCAAGGCCCTAAAATTGAAAGCAACATTCAAACTTTAATTCAAACCTATTTACAAGACTACTCAGATAAGTCGATGACCTATGCAAAATTGCAGTCAGACAGCGAATACCAGTCGATTCTAAAAGAAGCTCGTACAGATGCAAAGGGTACAGACAAAGCAGAACAAAAGTCAGTATGTGATGACGTTGTAAACTTTGAAGGTTAATTCAAGTACTACATCTATATCGCAAAGAAAGGATGAATAATGGGGTTATTCATCCTTTTTTTTATTTGACTGAAAAATGTAAAAACGATGAAGCGACTTCAACAGCTTCTATACACTTTTGCGCTTACATTTACTTAAAATTTGTTTAAGCTCATCCTATTATGGCAACAACATGTATGCACTTAGGGTTTAGAATGAATTTGAATGTAATGAAAAAAGTGATTTTGGCAGTTTGTGGTTCTTCTTTGATTGCCATTGGTTCGGCTCATGCAGCCAATAAAGACGAGAATATTGAAGTGACTCCACTGCAACAAGTGACGCAGCAAGAGTTGGCTGCAATTTATGTTCTGTCAGAAGTTTGTCCAAGCCTCGTTTCAGACCAGAGTCAGTTTGAAAATGGCTACAATACTTTGGCCAAAGAGTATCTACCACAACAGAAAAACCCGACTGAATACCTTAAAAACCTCAGCAAAGAGAAAAAATTTAAGCCTATTTTAGCCGAAGCTCAAGCCGATGCGAAAAAAGCAGGTAAAGCGAAAAACCAAGAAATTTGTAAAGAATTGAGCACTTACAGCAAATAATACCAATTGGTTACAATATCTTTAAAATAAGCCGATTTCTCCCGTAGAAGTCGGCAGAACTTTGTCCTAAAATGCAAAGCTCTCGTGCTTATACTAAAGAAATCGGAACCCCTTAGAATGATTCAAAAAAGCGCCCTTGCTGCGGCATTACTCGTACCAAGCATTTCATTTGCAGCAACTGTCTTATCCTCACCACCAGAACTAAATAATAAATCATATGTGCTGATGGATTATGAGACTGGGCAAATCCTCGCATCTAAAAATGAAAATGAAAAATTAGCACCAGCGTCAATGACAAAAATGATGACAAGTTTCATTATTGAGCAAAAGTTGTTGGCGGGCGAGCTAACCGAAGATGAAAAAGTTCGGATGAACGAGTCGGCTTGGTGTCGTGGTAGTAGTTCAGAATCATGTATGTATGTGCCATTAAATGGTACAGCAACTGCATTAGAAATGTTACGCGGCATTATCATTCAATCGGGTAATGATGCATCTAAGGCTATGGCTGAGCACATTGCTGGGAACGAAGGTACTTTCGTTCACATGATGAACACTGAAGCAAAACGTATCGGCATGACCAATACCAGCTTCATGAACTCAACAGGTATGCCTGCTGAAGGTCACTACTCGACCGCTAAAGACATGGCAACGCTTGCACAGCACATCATTCACGACAGTTCAAAATATTATCCGATTTATTCTGAAAAAGAATTTACCTTTAACGGTATCAAACAAGGCAACCGTAATGCCCTGCTTTATACTGACCCAAGTGTGGATGGTTTAAAAACTGGTCATACTGATGAAGCGGGTTACTGCTTAACAACTTCGGCTAAACGTGGCCCAATGCGTTTGATTTCTGTAATTTTTGGTGCGCCAAGCATGCAAGAACGCGCAACGCAAACACGTGAAATTTTAGCGTGGGGTTATGCAAACTTTGAAACTAAAAATGTTCAGGCTGCGAACCAAGTTTTAGCAAAATCGAAAGTGTGGTTTGGTAAAGAAAGTGATGTACAAATTGGTTTAGCTGAAACCTTCAACGTAACGATGCCGAAAGGCCAAGCCAACGCAATCAAAACACAACTTGTGGTTCAACCGAAACTGACTGCACCATTGAAAAAAGGTCAAGTGGTTGGTAAATATGTAGCAAGCCTTGATGGTAAAGTGATTGCTGAGAAACCACTTGTTGCTCTAAAAGATGTTGAAGAAGCAGGTTTCTTTGCACGTATGCTTGACCACATCAAACAATTCTTCTCAAACTTATTCTAAGCAGTAATACTTAGACTTAAGTTAAAGCATCCACACCTCGGTCTGGGTGCTTTTTTATTTTATAATGGACACCTACATAAAAGCAGAACACCAACATGGCTAAAAATATTCGCCCTTATTTAAACAGCACGCCACAGCTTGGCAACAACTGCTATATCGATGAAATGTCGGTAGTGATTGGTGATGTCATCTTGGCTGAAAATGTTTCTGTATGGCCTTTTGCCGTGATTCGTGGTGATGTAAACCATATTCGTATTGGTAAAAACTCGAATGTACAAGACCATGCAATGCTGCATGTTAGCCATAAAAAAGCAGATAAACCAAATGGCTCGCCTTTAATCATTGGTGATGATGTCACCATTGGTCACCATGTCACCTTACATGGCTGTACCATCGGCAACCGTGTTTTGATTGGTATCAATAGCATTGTTTTAGACGATGTCATCATTCCTGACGATGTCATGATTGGTGCCGGAACACTGGTTCCTCCAGGGAAAGTGCTGGAAAGTGGCTACTTATATGTCGGTAGTCCTGCCAAAAAAGTTCGTCCTCTCACAGAAAAAGAGTTGGCATTCTTACCGTATTCAGCACAAAACTATGTCAAGGTTTCAGGACATTATTTAGAGTCATAATCATTGGGAGCATTTTGCTCCCCTTTTCATATCAGATCAAATAACAAGCATAACCTTCAAAAATGCTGAATCTGCGGATTAATACTTCTCAAACTCGGTCACTAAAAAATCAATTAGCGCTTTTACCGATGGTAATAAGCCACGTCGAGAGGTATAAGCCAGATGAATCAGTTCAGGTTTTGGCTCCCAGTTTGGAATCACTTTGACCAAACGGCCTTCTTTTAAATCATTATGAATAATCAGCTCTGGTAACTTGGCAATCCCAAGACCTTGTAAAGTCGCCAAATGCAATGCGTTGAGATCGGTTGTGGTTAACCTTGGTTCACATTTGAGTAAATAAGCTTCATTCTGTTCATCAAATAGTTTCCAATGATATTCAGGTACAAATGATTCCATCATCAACACTGGCCACTGATTCAGCTCTTTGGGATGTTGAATGGAAAACTGCTGATAAGCCAATTGTGGACTCGCCACAATAAACTGTCTGGATAGCGACAAATTACGGACCACCAACCCACTGTCTTCTAAGGGTAAGGGTCGAATTCGTATTGCCAGATCGTAGCGTTCATTCATCAAATCCACTTTTCGATTGGTGGCTTCGACGTGCAAACGTACTTTGGGATATTTTTTGAGAAAATCGTTTAGCATGGTACTGACATTCAGATGCAGTAAATTCACGGGACATGAGATTTTTACTGTGCCTACAGGTTCCAAACTGAGCATTTCAATGGCTGCATCCGCCGCTTCTGCTTCAATAATCATGGCTTGGCAGTGCTGATAATAGACTTTTCCAACTTCCGTCACGGACACACTGCGTGTGGTTCTATTGAGTAACTTTACCCCTAAACGGTTTTCCAACTCGGCAATTCGGCGACTCAGTAATGATTTGGTGATCATCAGTTCATTACTGGCCGCGGAAAAACCACCGTACTCGATCACTTTGGCGAAATAATAAAGGTCATTGAAATCTTTCATTTAAACATCCCCACTTAAAACACACTGTTCTTTATACATGACAATGTTTCTCATATTAGATATTTTTCCATCTTTGTCATGAAATTAATATAAGAGTCACAAGTTAATCAATACAAAAGGTAATAACAATGTCTACTCCAGCAAATTTCAATGGTCAATGTCCAGTCATCGATCCAATAGATTCAGTTATGTTATTAATCGACCATCAAAGTGGTTTATTTCAAACTGTAGGCGACATGCCTATGCCAGAACTACGTCAACGCGCAGCTGCTTTGGCAAAAATTGCATCTCTAGCCAATATTCCTGTGATTACAACAGCTTCTGTTCCTCAAGGTCCAAATGGCCCCCTAATTCCAGAAATACACAAAAATGCACCGCATGCACAGTATGTGGCGCGTAAAGGTGAAATTAATGCATGGGATAATCCAGACTTCGTCAATGCAGTCAAAGCGACAGGTAAAAAAACGTTAATTATTGCAGGAACCATTACTAGCGTATGTATGGCTTTTCCTGCCATTAGTGCGGTTGCTGAAGGTTTTAAAGTTTTTGCAGTTATTGATGCGTCAGGTACATATACCAAAATGGCGGAGGAAATTACCCTTGCTCGTGTGGTTCAAGCCGGTGTTGTACCGATGGATACTGCAGCTGTGGCTTCTGAAATCCAAAAAACCTGGAACCGTGAAGATGCGCAAGAATGGGTGCAAGTCTACACTCAAATCTTTCCTGCTTATGCTTTGCTGATGGAAAGCTATGTGAAAGCGCAAGAAGTAGTTCAAAATAATGAAGTATTAGACTCAAGTCGCTAATTTAAGATGATGAAGGCATAAGACCATAAAAGCTTATGCCTTTTTTAATTAGATCTAATCATTTCACTACAAAACGCTGTGAACTTTGTAAAAAACCATCTCCCTTCAAGAGATAGGAATCCACGCCTACAACAATAACTACCTAGCATAGTGGATGAAGACGATTCCGAAAGCTTAGAACTAAGCTACTAATTTTATATCCATAACATAGCCACCACCGCCTAAATTTTGTAGAATACTCCTTTTACCCCATGGTGCTTTTACATGACCGCTTGGACAGCTCACGTCACCGTCGCAACTGTTGTTGAAAAAGACGGAAAATTTCTATTTGTAGAAGAGCATACTGCGGGTGTGACACACACTGTATTTAACCAACCTGCTGGCCATGTTGAATCAGGTGAAACACTCATCGAAGCTGCCATTCGTGAAACTATGGAAGAAACTGGACATGAAGTGTCTATAGATGCGTTATTGGGCATTTATACCTACACACCGCCCATGTTTCCAGACCGTACGTATTATCGTTTTTGCTTTTTAGCGCAATCACTTCATCACAATCCAACGGCCGAACTCGATACAGGTATCGTGGGTGCAGTATGGATGACTTTGGATGAACTACTCGAAACGGCCCGTGCACGTAGTCCATTGGTGATCAAAGCGGTTCAAGACGCACTCGCGGGTCAAAAATATCCTTTATCGCTCGTTTATGAGCACCAAAATTCTCCCCTAATTTCAAGTTTGGATGCCTAGTCCTATGCAACAACGTGTCATCGTCGGTATGTCGGGTGGTGTAGATTCATCTGTTTCTGCTGCTCTTCTTCTTCAACAAGGTTATCAAGTTGAAGGTCTTTTCATGAAGAACTGGGAAGAAGACGACGGCACGGAATACTGCACGGCTATGGAAGACTTAGCCGATGCTCAAGCTGTCTGTGACAAACTAGGGATTAAACTACACACCGCTAACTTTGCTATGGAATATTGGGATCGTGTATTTGAGCATTTCTTAGCGGAATATGCTGCGGGCCGTACTCCAAACCCAGATATTTTATGTAATAAAGAAATCAAATTCCGTGCGTTCTTAGATCATGCCATGCAATTGGGCGCGGACTTTATTGCGACTGGTCACTATGCACGTCGCGGCGAAACCATGACCAACTCTAAAGGTGAGGAATACGCACCTTTACTGCGAGGTTTAGATAAAAACAAAGACCAGACCTATTTCTTACATGCTGTGCATGGCCGTGAAATTAATAAGACGTTGTTCCCTGTCGGGGAAATTGAAAAGCCTGAAGTGCGTAAAATTGCGGAACAATATGACTTAGTCACAGCGAAGAAAAAAGACTCAACAGGCATCTGTTTTATTGGTGAACGTCGTTTTAATGACTTCTTAAAACAATACTTACCTGCACAAGCTGGAAAAATCGTCTTAGATGATGGCAAAGAGGTTGGTGAACATCACGGCTTAATGTACTATACGCTCGGTCAACGTGGTGGTATTGGTATTGGTGGTTTGAAAGGTGTGGCTGAAGGCGCATGGTTCGTTCTACATAAAGATATTGAAAACAACCGTTTGGTGATTGGTCAAGGTCATGAACATCCACTCATGCAAAGTACTACACTTTGGAGTGAAACGATTGACTGGGTCGCAGGTGAAATGAATATTCCTGAAACAGGTTTCCGTTGTACCTCTCGGACGCGCTATCGCCAAGATGACCAAGATTGTGTGATCTTTAATGATCCTACTACCCCAGGTGGCGTACGTGTTGAGTTCGATGAACCCCAACGTGCTGTGACTCCGGGTCAGAGTGTCGTATTCTACTCAGGTGAAGTTTGTTTAGGCGGTGGCGTGATTCATCATACCAATGCTCCTAAACCTGATTTTATTTAAAGGATTTTAAGACATGGCTGAGTTACCGTTTCAACAGCCTCAAACTTTGAACGAACGCCAAAACCGAGCTTTGGCGTTGGCGGCTGTTTTTCAGTCCGCTCAACTGACGCATATGACAGCCTTGAGCGGTCAACAAAGTATTGGGGAAAGCGGTAACTTCTATTTAGAGCAGTTGATTAAAGCCAGTTTAAATATCCGACCGAAGGGCAACCAAAGCGGACAAACTTTAGACTTCTTTCATCAGCTGGCGGACATATCCTTAGGACTAAAAACTTTAGAAAGTAGCATTACCCAACCCTTTAACACCTCACCCAAAACTCGAATTCCCAAATTATCTACTGCTAAACTTCCCATGACCTATGCCATGGCACTCTTACAACTAGAAAAGAAAGTGTATAGCAACCCCAAATTCGTTGAAATTATTGAACAGTCCCAACAAAAAATCTTAAGACAGCTTTCTTTTTTCGATAACAACTATTTACACCCAAGCATCATTGCCAACCTCGCACAAACCTATGTCGACACTGCTGGGCAAATTAACCCACGCATTATGGTGCGAGGAAATGCAGAAGCATTTAAAGACTCATCGCATACCAACCGCATTCGAGCTTCCCTCTTTACTGGCTTACAAATGGCGCATTTATGGCGTCAGCTCGGTGGAAGTTCATGGGGCATGGTGTTTAGCAAACGCAAGTTGCTTAAAGATATTCAAGATCTCGCTCGTTTACAGTATCAGGTGATTTAACACATGATCGACGGGCTTTTTAGTTTTACGTTTAATTCCAAAGTTTAAGGAATCGCTATGAACGCTTTAACCGCACTTTCTCCATTAGATGGACGCTACGCTAGCAAATGTGATGCGCTTCGTCCTTTCCTCTCTGAGTTTGGTTTAATCCATGCTCGTGTGACTGTTGAAGTGCGTTGGTTACAAGCGCTTGCAAACCGTCTAGAAATCACTGAAGTGCCTGCTTTCAGTGCTGCGACCAATGCTGCACTTGATGCAATTGTTGCTGACTTTTCTGAAAACGACGCCAACCGTATTAAAGACATCGAACGTACCACGAACCATGACGTTAAAGCGGTTGAGTACTTCTTGAAAGAAAAAATTGAAGGCATCGAAGAGCTTAAAAATGCAGGTGAATTCATCCACTTTGCATGTACGTCTGAAGACATCAACAACTTGTCTCATGCATTAATGCTAAAAAGTGGTCGTGATGTATTGGTTGCATCTATGCAGCAAATCATTGACTCAATCGTGGCATTGTCTGAAAAGCATGCTGACCAACCTATGTTGTCTCGTACACATGGTCAGACGGCAAGTCCAACCACTTTGGGTAAAGAAATGGCAAACGTAGCATATCGTCTTGCGCGCCAAATCAAACAATTCAAACAAGTTGAGCTTTTAGGCAAAATTAACGGTGCAGTAGGTAACTATAACGCTCACCTTTCTGCTTACCCAGACATCAACTGGCCTGCACACTCACAAGCATTCGTTGAATCTTTAGGTTTAAGCTTTAACCCGTACACCACTCAAATTGAACCGCACGACTATATGGCGGAACTGTTTGATGCTTTACGTCGTTTCAATACGATTTTGATTGACTTTAACCGTGACGTTTGGGGTTATATCTCGCTTGGTTTCTTCAAGCAAAAACTCAAAGAAGGTGAAGTGGGTTCTTCAACGATGCCACACAAAGTGAATCCTATTGACTTTGAAAACTCAGAAGGTAACTTGGGCTTAGCCAATGCAGTACTGGCACACCTTGGCGAAAAACTTCCTATTTCTCGCTGGCAGCGTGACCTAACAGACTCAACTGTACTACGTAACATGGGTGTTGGTTTTGCACAAAGCTTGATCGCTTTTGAAGCTTGTTCAAAAGGCATTGGTAAACTTGAACTCAACGCTGCACGTATTGATGAAGACTTGAACAATGCGCAAGAAGTTTTAGCTGAACCAATTCAAACCGTTATGCGTCGTTACAACGTTGAAAAACCATACGAAAAATTAAAAGCATTAACTCGTGGTCAAGCCATGACGCGTGACATGATGGTTGACTTCGTCAATGGTAATGAACTTGAAGCTGTCCCTGCTGCCGACCGCGCACGTTTAGCGGAAATGACACCTGCAAGCTATACAGGTAACGCAGCTGAACAAGCAAAACAAGTTGCTGACTTAATTTCTAAAATCTAATTTTTAGAAACTGAAAAAAAGCGGAGCTTCGGCTTCGCTTTTTTATCTATAATGCAAACAAGAATCTCCTATATGCATAATTGAAAAACCAATAAAAATGATGACAATCCTGAAAAGTACAACAACGAAAGCTCACTTTGACTATCAACTGAAAAAGCCGCATTGGATTGCGCTCATTGTACTCGCTGTCGCCATTGCTTTCGCATCGATCCATCCCCTTGAACTCAGCTCTTATATTTTGCATCAGGTCGGAACTGTATTCATGTTGGTGACGCTGATCCTTTGTCTTTATAAAATGGGGCTCAGTTTAATCAGCTTTATGCTTTATATTGGGTTTTTGCTGATTCATATACTCGGTGCCCATTATCTGTATTCTTATGTGCCTTATAATGAATGGTCGATGCAATATTTAAACCTAGACCTCAACCATAGTTTAGGTTGGACGCGGAATATGTATGATCGCTTTGTACATTTAGTGTACGGTCTACTGCTCTACCCATTTTTCTATCGTCTGTTTCAAGTGTGGTTACCCCAACTTTCTAAACTCACCCTATTCTTGCTGGTCATTCAATTTGTGATGGCAAGTAGCCTCATTTACGAATGGATTGAATGGTTTATTGCGATGGGCTTATCACCTGAAGATGCTGAAAACTACAATGGGCAACAAGGTGATATCTGGGACGCACACCAAGACATGCTTTTAGCCACAGTTGGTGCAATCATCACAGGCCTAGCCTGTCTATTGAAAAAGTAGTCCTTTGCTGCCATCCCTATAACACAACAAATCACGACTATTATAGGAATCATTTAAGCATAAGTAACTTGTACATCAGCTTTAAAAACACAATAAAAAAAACACCACGTCTGGCGTGGTGTTTTTAACTCTGTTAGTCTTTCGCAGACTCATCTGTTGGCACTTCAGTAATTCGGCCACCGCGAGCAAGAAATGCCGCAACTTCGTCTTCAAGTGCTTGGCGTTGTTTTAATTTTGCAGTCACCGTCAGTGTTTCAGCTTCGGCAACATCACCATCACTTGCAGCATTATCAGAAGAATCTGATGCGCCTTTTTCCGCTGCTTGAGCTTCGTCTTCGTCGACTGCTGAGTCTTCTACATCATCATAATCATTTGAATCAGTCATCTTAATCTCCCCACAAATGACATTTTAGGTTCCCATGAATTACTGGTTTCCAATTATGTTGAAATTTAACAAGCTCTCAGCCTTTCGCATAGTCTTATTCAACGGAAAATCGTATCTTTTTTAATCAAAATCGTAATCTTATTTTACGACTGGCTAAAAAATGACACTTCCTTTCTTAGACAGCATAACGCGTCTCTTTGAGCAACCCTAAACCATTGGCCTGTGCCATAAAAGCATCTTTTAATACAGGCAGTTTTTCAACCTGTTTCAAACCAAAGTTTCGTGCCCACACCACAGGAAAGAGTTGTGTGGTTTCCATCCAACCGATGGCAGACATGCTATGCATCATGGCATCATTTTGTCCTTTACGGCGGTGTTCATAACGCTTCAGTGTTTGCTCATGTGCCCACACGCCACGGGCTTTGTCATGTAGTAACACATCGCACAGTACAGCCGCATCAAGACAACCAATATTCACTCCCTGTCCTGCTAAGGGATGAATCACATGAGCCGCATCACCAATTAAAGCCAAGCCTGCTTTAACATATTGCTGTGCAGCACGCGCTTTGAGAGGAAAAGTGGCACGCGGCGTCGCTTCCAACACTTCACCTAACATGTGATGACTTTCTCGCGTTAACAGCTGGGTAAATTCAGCATCTGAAAGTGCAGCGTATTCTTCTGCATAATCATCGGGGAGCGTCCATACGATAGACTGCCAATGCCCTGCTTGCTCTGGTTTTAAACTCGCCATTGGTAAAAATGCCAAAGGCCCCGTTTCTAAAAAAATCTGACGTGCAACGTGTTGATGAGGCTGTGAAGTGCGAATGGCGCAGCTTAAACCAGCCTGTTTGTAGTCCAACACATCGATATCGATAAACGCTTGTTCCCGTACAAAAGAGTTTGCACCATCTGCACCAATCACTAGTTTGGTTTTCAACACCGTAGCATCGGCCAAATGGATATACCATACCCCAACACCTTCTTCGACACGGGCAACTTTAACCTGAGTTCGGTAATCGTTGAGTACAGCAAGCATCTGCTGTTGAATCGCTAAATTAAGCAAACTTGGCTCAACCATAGAACCGAGTGCTTGTTCGCCTTGTGGTTCCTGCTTGGACGCATGACCAAAGTTAATTTCACCATAGCCATTTTTATTCCACACCTGCATGCCGCTATACGGCATCTGGCGGGCAATTTTATCCCAAACATCAACAGTTTTAAGTAAGTGTATCGTCGCTTGACTGAGTGCCAAAACACGCGCGTTGGCAACACTTAAGTTTTTTTGTTCATCTAAAATAGGTGCAGCATCCAGTACGGTAGCCTGTACGCCACCTTGCGCCAAAAGCAAGGCGGTCAGCCCACCGACCAAACCACCACCAATGATCACCACATCTAAAACATCAGTTTGAACATGACTCATGCTTTTAGCCCCATGGCATAGTTGGCAACGAGCGGTTTAATGCCTGGAATCGTATCAAACGCGACCAAACCAGTATTACGAATAAACTTTAAGATTGGATTACTGTTGCTAAAACCTCGTACCACCGAATCACAGAACTTAATTACGCGTTGTTGATCGGTCAAACGTGAAGCCTCATAAGCTTGCAGCATTTCGGCATCGCCCAAGTCGGCATTTTGCGCAATTTGCTCCGTCAAATAGCGTACTAAGACGTGCGCATCTCGCATACACAGGTTAAAACCTTGCCCCGCAACGGGGTGAATGGTATGCGCGGCATTGCCCATTAACACCACCCGTCCTACGGCCTGCTTTTCTGCTAATACTTGTGACAATGGAAAACTGAAACGTTTACCTGTTTTTTGGAATTTGCCTGCACGGTCGCCATAGGTTTCTTGCAAAGCATCTAAGAAATGCTGGTCATTTTCATCGCCCAACCATTCACCTTCTGTGCCTTTTTTCACAGGCCAAACCACGGAACGACGGTATTCTCCAGGAAGAGGTAATAATGCCAATGGCCCTAAGCTACTAAAACGTTCAAAACCCACATGGTTGTGCGGTTTTGAGGTTTGTACCGTGGTCACAATAGCAACTTGATCGTAATCATGCTCCGAAGCACCTATTCCTAAGGTTTTACGGCAGAATGAATCACGCCCATCTGCAGCAATGACGATTTTTGCTTGCAGTGACAGTTGTTCTTCTCCACGACTCGCTTCTATGTATGCCATATCGGCATCTTGGGTCAGTTGGGTGACTTGCAGACCATCAATCAGCTCAATGAATGGTTGTTTTTGAACTTCCGTCAGTAGTACACGACCAAGCCATGCGTTTTCTATAACCTGACCGAAGCTTTCGACTTTTTCTTGTTCTGCTTTGAGACGTGCCTTACCAAAGCTACCTTGTTCGGTGATATTCACCTCTAAAATAGGCGTTGCATGTTCTTGTAACGCGCTCCATAAACCCAGTTCTTGGTAAATTTGAACTGTACGACGAGACAGTGCGCTGTTTCGTGCATCAAAACTAGAATGGTATGGCGCAAGGTTTACATCATCATAATTTGGGTATTTGATCGCCTCTAAAAGTTTCACCGCAATGTTTTGTTTGGCTAACATCAACGCCAGACTCAGTCCGACCATACCACCACCGACTATGATGACTTCTTGTTGCATGCTTCTATCCTTTTTATGGCGTACCTAAAGTAAAAAACTTCAAATACCTATAAGTTTTAATGGATTTATATTACATCAAAGATTTTCTTTTTTATAATGAAATGGATGTTTTTACGTACTTTCACCCTAAGGCCCTGTTGCCAAAGTTATGTAGATGACAGTTTCTTAAACTTTTATTTCACACAAGAGATTTGATGTTGGATCAATATTTCAGATGCTTACTTAATGAGAGTTTAGACTGCCAGCCTTGATAAGTTTTCTATATTAATAAAAGCTCATAAATCTTGAGCCATAAATTTAACCATACGAGATGAGTTATCAGTCACCTATATTCCAATTTTTATGCAATCCCGCCGCTATATTTTCCGTAGAGCTCTTGCTCAAGAAGTACAAAATAAAACTAGCCCTCTTGCTGTATAGTCCTGTAACTAAATTGCGACTTTATAGCTATATAGAATATTAAAGCGGTTCTCTTCAGTACGTTTTTGAATAGCGCGATTCATTAGCCTAGAAAAAATTACCCCATCACAGGATGGGGTAATTCTTGGTTTCAATTAAAAAATTTAATAACATCACTATTCTTCAATTAAAATCTAGTCCTATATAAGGCTTACCAACTAATATTCACACGTCGATTTGGTGTTAAGCATGGCACCATTTCCACCTGTGAAGATACTGCACAGCTTTGATATTCTTCAGTTACACCCTTTGCTTCGATACGAATACGCTCAGATGGTATACCTGATCTAACTAAATAATCAGCAACCGTTGAAGCACGTTTTTGTGATAGTTTCTGGTTATAGCCGACATTACCTAAACGGTCAGTAAAACCTGTAATTACCACAGGATTTTGAGATGCCATAGCTTTGATATTTGTGACTATACCATCCAGAATTTGAGGTCCTTCAAGAATGGCTTGCTCTTCAAAACGATCAAAGTTAAAAAGGACATTAGCATTTCGCTGTGAAACTGTCTCATCAACAATTTGGGTCTCAGGAACAGGTACTATATTTTCGGAACGCAATATAAGCTCTTCACAAGCTTCACCTTTCCAGCTTAAACGTTCAGATAAGCCTTTTTTGTCAAAATCGATACGTAATTGGCAGCGCTTATAATCTTGTGTGTTCGGCTTGCGGATATCTAAAACATAATTCCATTTTTTAACAAAGAAAATCCCTTCACTAAAATGCGGATTTCCTAAAATATGGCGGAATTGATCCTTGGTCAAAGCAGTGCTTAAACGCGCTACATCTGCATACTCATAACGTTGGACTTGTTTTAAATAACTATTTTCAATTTCTGGAAAGATCACTTCTTGCTGGGTTTGTACTGGTTCAATCTCAGCATAAATTGACATTGCAGTTACAAGCAATACACCACCGATGATGCTTTTAACAATTTTTTTCATAAATTATTGAATCTCTAAAGTTAAATGTATAAGGAAGGCTAAAAAATAGCCTTTCTTAGTTTTCATCGATTATGTATTAATCAATTACACCGCTGACGCCGATACGGAAACTCGGATCGCCTTCAGAAGCAGCAGCAATACCACCAGTTAATGACCAACGTCCATTATCAGCAGTCTTTCTTAAAGTCACACCTACCGCATTTTCACCACTATGATGAGCTGCAGCAGCTGCATAAGTCCACTTACCTGCTACATAAGGAGCTGTTTCTAATGCCATAGCAGCAGCAATACCAGCATTTGCACGTTTTTCTACACTATCAATACGTTGATTTGTACTAGTAAATACTTGCTCTAGTTGATCACCTAGATTTGTGATTTTTTGATCAAGTTGATTGTCCCGATTATTCAATGCACTTAAAGCATCGCCCACATTATTATGAGAACCCCCACCAACGTTATAAGTCGGACCGGTATTGGTTTCATAGTTTGCACCACCACCTAAGTGGTTATAAATATTAGTATTACTTGTATGAAGTTGAGATCCATTTATAGCATCTTTTGAATCTTTACTAATAGACCCATCAGCAACTCCACTCACCTTCTTATTACCAGCATTGATGCCTGTATCTTTATCTATAGAAACATCGCCAACGCTAATTTTGTTGGTATTTACAGAGTCGAAGTTGACGTCTTTCTTGGTTGCAACATTATAGTTAGTACTACCATCTTGATTGGTAGACTGGCTGACAATAATGTTGTCGCCTTCTGAAACTGTAGTTTTAGCTTTAGTTACATTGTTATTCACGTTATTAATCGCATCATGTAACTGACCACCGTTCACAGCATCTTTTGAACCTTTAGCTATCGTACCATCTTCGACATTTGTAACTTTCTTGCTTCCAGCATCGATACCATCTTTGGTTACACTTGGACCACCTTTGATGGTTAAGCCATCATTATTGACCGTTGTATCACCAGTTTGAATACTGCCATCTTTACCTAAATTAAGATCTTTAGCTAAATCCATCTTAATTTGATTACCGTTTTTACTCACTTGGATGTTGCCATCTGTGTTTGTAAAATCAACAGTATCACTAGGTCTAACAGCACTTGAATTTTCTCCATTTGCTGTTAAATTCCAACCTTGATTGGCATTGTTTACTTTAGTATTAATTGAATCAATCGCATCATGAATGGTGTTCTTGCCCGTATTACCGACATTAGAAGTCGTTACACCGCCATCAGCATTTAGTGATGTATTACCACCAATACTGTTTTTAATGCTGTTGGCAGTATTATGAAGCTGGCTACCATTCACTGCATCTTGTGATGTACTGTTAATATCGCCATTGGCAACATTGGTGATTTTCTTCTTGCCCGCATCAATACCCTGAGCCGTAATGCTTGGACCGTCTTTAATGCTTAAACCAGCATTGTTAATAAGCGTATCACCAAGTGTTACTGAGTCAAATTTAACGTCTTTTTTCGTGGCAACTTTGTATTCTTTGCTACCATCAGCATTAGTAATATCTGTAACCGTGATGTTGTCGCCTTCAACCACAGTCGTTTTAGCCGCCGCTGCTGCTTTATTAACTGAGTCAATCGCATCATGAATGGTGTTCTTGCCCGTATTACCCACATTTGAAGTCGTTACACCACCATCAGCATTTAGTGATGTATTACCACCAATACTGTTTTTAATGCTGTTTGCAGTATGGTGAAGCTGGCTGCCATTCACTGCATCTTGTGATGTACTCTTAATATCACCATTGGCAACATTGGTGATTTTCTTTTTACCTGCATCAATGCCCTGAGCCGTAATGCTTGGACCGTCTTTGATGCTTAAGCCAGCATTGTTAATGAGCGTATCGCC
>RCUQ01000174.1_pt1 | contig 42273 bp, 47 predicted proteins | sample 2166351 | NCBI WGS metagenome assembly RCUQ01 (sample SAMN09932597, study PRJNA488358) | compost metagenome | feature: garden; material: soil; isolation source: compost soil in acetonitrile-enriched culture | place: Germany: Experimental Botanical Garden Goettingen | collected 2016-01-27
GTGCATTACTGATATGAGTGAAGTCAGTCGAAGTCCTTATAAAAAGGCAATTTTGTTTGAACAACTTCAAAATGTTCAGTCCAATGTATTTCATGCTGTAGATCCATTTGTTGCCCATTTGGCAAGTCCGATCACAGCAGAAAAACCTGTTCAGACCCATAAGATCTTTTGGGCGATTGGTGCTGTTCTAACGTTACATTACGGCATTTTTTATCTTGCAGAGCATCTTCCAACACCGCCCTTAGTCGTGAAAAAACCCGAACCTATCGCGGTTGTAATTGAAAAACCGAAGGAAGAACCGCCTAAGGTAATTGAACCTAAACTTAAACAGGAAATACAAAAACCGATCATTCCTCCTGTTTCAGCAAAGCCTAAGCCTGTACAAAAACCTATGGTTGAAAAATCCATTCAGAAGCCTGTCGAGCAGAAGCCGATTGAGCAGCCTAGACCAGTCGCTAAATCCGTTGTTCAACCAGTACCGCAGGCTGAACCCACAGAAAACGTCGCACCGACCCAGAAAGTCGCTGAACCTGTGACTAAGCCTGCGCAAGAAAACTTGCCCGTGACTGCAGCCAAAGGTTATGCCGGTTATTTGAGTAATCCTGCACCTGAATACCCAGAGGTGGCATTAGACCGCGGTTGGGAAGGCGTTGTGATGTTACGCGTAAAAGTCTCCCCCACAGGTAGCCCATTGGAAATCAACCTGAAAAATAGTAGCGGCAAAAAAGCACTGGATGATGCAGCAGTAAAAACTGTGAAGCGTTGGAAATTTTCACCTGCACTACGTGGCAATACGCCAGTAGAAGGTTGGGTCGATGTTCCAATTCACTTCAAATTACCCAATTAAACTGTAAAATTTTATCTTAGGAAAACTCGATATGTCTGATATTAATACGATTATTCATGATGCAACCATTTGGTTACTGGTCGGTTTTTCGATCATCACTTGGGTGCTAATAGTGGTGAAAGCCGTACAAACCTCAAAAGCCACCAAACAAAGTAGGCTGTTTGTCGACAGTTTTTGGTCAGCCCAGAACTTGGCAGAGGCCATTAACCAGTCTGAAGATGCACAGGGACCAACAGCCCGTATTGCTCAAACTGGTTTTAGAACCTTGACTGAAGCCAATGAAAAAACCCATCAAGACTTACAACAGACCTGGAGCCGTCAGGATTTGTTAGAGCGGCACTTACGCAAGCAGATCCTTGCTGAACGTCGCCAACTGGAAAAAGGCTCGGCTGTTCTTGCATCCATTGGGAACAATGCCCCATTTATTGGTTTATTTGGCACCGTGTTCGGAATTATTCATGCCTTACAAGCGATTGCGCAATCAGGCAGTGCCAGCATGGATGTGGTCGCAGGTCCAATTGGTCAGGCGTTAGTTGCTACAGGTATTGGTATTGCTGTGGCTGTACCGGCTGTACTTGCCTATAACTATTTTGTTCGTAAAGTAAAAGGCATTGGTGCAGATTTAGATGACTTTGCAACCGACTTTGTTAGCCTCACTCAAAAAGTAGGTTTCCAACTACCAACCAAAACTCAAACTGCACATGTTGCAGTAAAACCAGTGGCGACGCATCAGTTGTCATCTCAAGAAAAGGAGGCTTTGGCTTAAATGGCTATTTCAACTTCTCAAGATGACGATGTCGTCAGTGACATTAACATTACCCCACTGGTCGATGTGATGTTGGTGCTATTGATCGTGTTTATCGTCACGGCGCCTTTATTAACCAATAGCGTAAAGGTCAACTTACCAAAAGCTGCACCGACACAATCTACAGATCAAAACAAAGCACTGGTGATTAGTGTAAAACCGGATGGCGCAATCTTTTTAGATAAAGACCCTGTTAAGCTAGAAAATTTTGAGCAAGAAATTACACAGCGTAAAAATGCCAACAGCAAGTTAGCATTAAACTTAAATGCCGATGAAACCGTTCCTTATGGCACGGTGGCTAAACTTTTAGCCAGTATAGAACGCGTCGGTGTAGAGAAATTATCAGTGATTACCGAACCAAAATAATCGATTACTCATTTGAAACCTACACATCGACAACACTTGAATCCGTATTTATAAAAAAGCACCTTCAGGTGCTTTTTTATTCATTCAATGTAATTCAAGTTCTATATTTATAGAGTTAGCGACTCACACGTTGAATTGCCTCATCATAGGTCGCACTTGGTTTATATTGGTTTGCTAGTTGATAATGTTGTTTAGCTTGAACATAGTCCTGATTGTTTTCATAAATTTTACCAATGTTGTAATGTGAATACGCTCTGGTATTGTCATTAGACGCTAAAGCAATCGCCTTTTGATTTGCCCATAACGCTTCAGATGAACGATTCAACTTTTGATAAGCAACAGCAAGATTACTATAGGTTTGTCCAACGTTTGGATTGTAATCAATAGATTGTTGATAAATCAGTGCAGCTTGTTCAAATTGATTGTTTTTATAGGCTTTATCCGCTTGCAAATTTAGTGCTTTAGCTCGTGCCTGTGCATTGGCTGAAACAGGAACATAGTGCAGCTGCGTCGCTTGGCTTTGATAACTCGATACAGTTGAACCCACTTGGCTTGCCCCAATGGTTGTCCCCGAAATACGGTTAATATCTTGGATTTCACCCTCTGGACTAATGCGGAACACAGTCCATAAGTTCCCTGTCAAACCCGTTGGAATATAGTAAGAACGAATCAAAGACTCCCCTACATAAACCATAACTTTAGCTTGGCTATTCGACAGGTTCGCAGTACTGGGTTTGGCGCGATCTGAATAATCATGGACTGAATAAACATAATATTGTCCATCTAAACGTTTATCAATCGTCACAGTTTCAGGACCATAAGCGTCTGTGTCGTCGACATCTAAATTGGCATCTTGCCCTTGTTTATTGTCCCAATATACATGTTGATTTTTATAGCTTAAATGCGAGTCTAAATCTAAAGGACTCTGTCCCCAGTTTAAAACAATTCGCATACTGTTTAAGTCTTTCAATACAGGACTTAAAGCATAGGTCATACCATCACAGGGACATTTTGCAACCAATGTTGAATAGCCTGATTTTTTGATAATCAATAAATTGTCTGCGCCATTCGCACTGCTACTGTTCACCATTGCTCGGCCGTCTACATTAGTTGAAGTTGATGCAGACTGTTCACCATTTTTTTGTAAAATGACTTGTGCATTCGCAATATTTTGATCTTTTACCGTTGCACTTAAAACATGAATAGTGGTTGTATCTGCATAGCCCAAAGTAGGGATGCTTAAACCCAAAATAGAAGAATAGAGTAGATGTTTTTTCATTGCGTATCTCTTATTAAATTGCTTATTTCATTTTAAAGTCTTTTCAACGCTAGGACTTAAACATTAAATCATTAAAATTATGCGGTACATTTGATACATATGCTATGGCTTAAATATCGATAGCCAACTTAGGCTATTTTAAGCATGCATCATCAACGTTTACTCTTCATCACCTCTCTAGCCCAGCATGAGTATTAGTCATACTCTAAGCTCTTGGAATGATACCATCTTAATAAATTAAGCAAGCGCCTCTTCACTTTTTAGGACGGGTTCTAGACTCAGTTTCTGCGCAATAAACTGGATAAAGACCTCTATTTTCGGAGCTAAATAGCGTGTGGGTGGATAAAGCAACCAAGCATCTCCACTATAATAGGTCTTGAAATGCCAATCTGGTAATACTTGAATCAGTGCTTGTTTATTTAAAGCATGTCTCGCCATAAAATAAGGCAAACTTGCGACTCCCATATGCTTTAAAGCCGCATCTAGTCGGATACCAGTATGATTCGCCGAATATCGTCCTTTTACAGTCACACTGGTGGTTTTATTACCCTTTTGGAATTTCCACTTTGAATCACTGACTTGTTCACCCAAATAAATACATTGATGTTGGCTTAAATCACTCGGTTGCTGAGGTGTTCCATTCTCTTTTAAATACTCGGCTGTCGCCACTAAGACATGGTCAATACGAATCAGCTGTCGGCCCTTTAAGCCTAACGGCGGTTCATTAGTGATACGTATGGCCAAGTCAATTTCATCGTCAATAAAGTCTATGAAACGATCTTCCAACAGCAGTTGAATATCTATTTGAGGATAGAGTTCAAGAAACTCGGGTATATGTGGATGAATCAAATAATGCCCTACGGCCTTCGGTACACTGATCCGAACGGTACCACTCGGTTCAGTATTGAATTTGCCTGAATGCTCAATCACTGCTTGGGCAGCTCTGACCATCTCTAAACAATGATCATAAGTTTGTTTTCCACTCTCACTTAAACGCAGTTTTCGCGTTGTTCTTTCAAGCAACCGTGTTCCTAAAGCCCGTTCCAATCGGCTAATGGCTTTACTCACTGCAGACGGCGTATTTCCAAGCTGTCGAGCCGTTTCTGAAAAACTGCCAGTCTCCACAACTTTGACAAAAATAGCCATTTCTTGGAGTAAAGCTATACTTTGATTTGTGCTCATGAGGAAAAAGTAATTTAATTTTTTACTAGATTATCATCAATAATTAAGCCTCATATAATCTTTTCTGTGAAATTATGACAGAGATAACCATGACTCAAGCTTTATATCTATCCGACATCACTCAAGCTGAGGTAGAAGTTTTACAGTGTGACCCCACTGAAGATGGACGATTTGCCATTCAGCTTGCCAAAACACCGTTTCATCCGCAAGGTGGTGGTCAACCCAGTGATTTAGGTAAAATCAATGGTGTAGATGTACTTCATGTTGCTATGCAAGATGATCAAATTATTCATTATTCTAATCACGCGATCGCCTTAGGTCTGGCACAGGCTCAAGTTGACCTCGACCGACGCCACTATCACAGTCGCCTACACTCAGCAGGACACTTAATCGGGCATGTGATGCAAGCCTTTGGTTGGCAACCCACCAAAGCACAGCACTGGCCAGACGAATGCAAAGTCCAATTTGTCAAACAAGACCATTCTGAAGACCAAGATTTAGAAACTTTACAACATATATGCAATCAATATATTTCTAGCCAACTCGTCAGACTGACCCAACAAAATGCTGATGGCTACCGTGAAGTCCGTTTTGGGACTTTACCTGCATTTGCTTGTGGTGGAACCCATGTCCAAAATTTATCTGAAATTGGGACGCTCAAAATTATAAGTTATAAACTTAAAAAAGATAAGTTAACCGTGAGTTATAGTATTTCGGATGAGCATCAATAATATGTGGATGCAATATAGTTCAGAATTTTTAGCTTTGGCTTTGGTGCATTTTCTTGCGGTCCTTTTACCCGGCCCTGACTTCGCCATTACAGTTAGAAATAGCGTGCGCTATGGCTATGCAATTGGTTGCATCACAGCTATTGGCATTGGTATAGGAATTTCGGTTCATGTTTTATATACCCTTGTAGGCTTGGGCATTATTATTCAACAAAGTCCGTGGTTCATGCTTATTTTAAGAATCTCAGGCGCACTATATTTAATTTATTTAGGTTGGAGTTTATTACGTGCTCCCTCTGTCAATATCGATCCCTCGATTGAAGAAACTGCCAATATGCCTTTGAGTCAAAGTAAAGCCTTTATAACGGGCTTTATGACTAATGCACTCAATCCCAAAGCGACTATTTTTTTTCTGGCTATATTTACCACACTCGTCAGTCCGACAACCCCGATGAAACTACAATTTGCTTATGGGATATGGATGTGTATCGTCAATGCACTCTGGTTCATGCTGGTCGCTGTTTTGTTTTCTCGACCCGTCGTTCGACAGCAATTTTTAAAGATGGGAAAACAGTTTGAGCGATTGATGGGCCTCATATTAATTGCTCTGGCGCTGAAGCTGTTATTTACCCATTTATGATGTTTCATAGCACCAGCAACTGCGGATTATTCAGAATGTCATCACTGCTGATATTCTGAATAAGTACATAAAAATATGAGCAGCATATTTAAATCATAAAATGTGCAGTCATTTCATTAAACCTGGCTGTACATTGGTTTTTATTTATCTTCTGAAGATATCTTTTAGACTCACCCAACATTAAAATAAAACTGTGCTAAAAATGATCAAACAAGCCATACTCTATTTTTATATCATGTGGTAAAAATATATAAAAAAGGAAATGACATGAAAATAAGAATACATTCATTACTTTCAATCGGTATTTTTATGAGCCAAAGCACTCAGGCTGAGCGCTTTATAGAAGGCTTGCAAGGCGCGTTAATACTAGCCCCGAACAAGTATGCCTTTGGTGCAGATGTAGACAACACAATAAGTCAAGAAAACTTGAATTCTTTTGCTGACTCGAAAACAGCTGCAACCTTTCAAGAAAAACATGCATTGTCCCTGCCTATTGCCTTAAATACCCAATTAGATCAAACCAGTTATAGGATTTACAATCAAGCTTATCTATCTCCTGAGACTACACAACTCAAAGCAATCCAAAATAAATTTCGGAACAGGTTATCGTTATTTTGAACACGATTATAAAGCGAATAATTTTCATTGGGACATTCAACAGTAAGAGCCAGCCATTGGCACACATTTACCTATTTTCTAAGAGAGCATGATAATGAACAATGTATTAAAAAAAGTATTATTTGCCGCAGGAATATTTGTGGTAGCAGAAGCAGCTATGGCATGTACCCGTGTGGTTTATCTGGGCAATAATGACGTCATGACAGCACGTTCAATGGACTGGAAAAGCGATGTTGGAACCAACTTGTGGATTTTACCCAATAATGTCAAACGTAATGGTATGGCTGGTCCAAAATCGATTCAATGGACATCTAAGTACGGCAGTGTGGTCGCAACGGGTTATGACATCTCCACTACCGATGGCGTCAATGAAAAAGGGCTAATGGCAAACTTACTGTGGTTGGTTGAATCTGAATATCCAAATGTAAAAACCTCTAAAAAGCCACCTTTGGGCATTTCACTGTGGGCGCAATACGTCTTAGATAATTATGCCACGGTGAATGAGGCCATTCAGGCATTGGAAAAAGAACCATTCACGGTAGTGACCGACCAAGTTCCAGGTGAAAAACGGTTAGCGACACTGCATTTATCTATTTCAGATGCCACAGGCGACAGTGCCATCATTGAATATATTGGTGGAAAACAAGTGATTCACCACAGTCGCCAGTACCAAGTCATGACCAACTCACCAATCTTTGATCAGCAGTTGGCGCTAAATGCTTATTGGAAGAAAATTGGTGGAACAACCATGCTCCCGGGCACAAACCGTGCAGCCGATCGTTTTGCAAGAGCGTCTTTTTATATCAATGCCATCCCAAAAAATGCGAATTATAAACACTCATTAGCGAGTGTTTTTGGTGTCATTCGCAATGCGTCCGTACCCTTTGGATTGAACACTGAAGAAGAACCAAATATTTCCTCAACCCGTTGGCGTACAGTGGTCGACCATAAACACGGTTTATATTTCTTTGAATCTGCTGTTTCACCAAATGTGTTTTGGGTCGATTTAAAGGAAATTAACTTTAAAGATGGTCAAACCAAGAAGTTAGAACTTGGCCCAGACCAAGCTATGACGTATGCAGGCAAAGCCAATGCATCCTTTAAAGTCACCAAACCTTTTGATTTTTTAGGAATTAATCCCTAAGTTTTCATTTAAATCATTGGCTTAACGATATAATCCCCCCAATAGTAGCCCTGATCAAAGGGCTACTTATCATCCAAAAGAAAGTTTCTTACTTTTTCTTATCCGCGACCAAAATTGACGGAGCATTGTTTATTCAGCATTTTTAAATTTGAGTTTTCACCCACATCAGCATATTCTAAACAGACAGATTTCACTTCCAAACACGCCTTGTAGCGTAGGAGTATTCAACATGTCAAAGAAGTTACCTATCTACTTCTCGGACGACGCATGGTCGTCTTTACAAGATCTCATGGGGCCAGAAGGTAAACCCAGTCCCACCATCAATAGCATGCTCGAACAAATTGCGCAGCAAGCTGAACTTGCGGATCAACTTGGGCTGACTCCTGTTTTACCGCAGTCCAAAGTCTCTATTCCTGTTTCTTTAGAACGCATTCCAGCAGGCCCAGCGTTCAGCACTAAAGATGAGCAAGGCAAAGCCATCGATCTCAATGAGTTTTTAATACAAAATCCCATTTCAACTTTCATCGCTCATGTAGACAGTGAGTCAATGTTAGGCGCAGGTCTTGAAGTAAATGACCCTATTATTATTGATCGTAGTATTGAAGCCAAACACTACGACATTGTGGTGGCTTTAATTGATAATAATGACTCCACGATTAAAAGACTGATGATGACAAACAAAATGTCAAAGTCGGACATCAAAGACATTTTTGGGGATGAAAACTACCCTTTGCCTCAACTTTGGTTGAAAGCTGAAAACCCCGAGTATGAACATATTATTCCTACAGAAAATCAAACCTTTGTCATTTGGGGAGTGGTGACTTTTAACTTAAAACGTTTGTATCACCGTTAAGAATAATGAAAAATGAAACTGAAATATTCGCGCTCGTTGACGTGAATAATTGCTATGTCTCGTGTGAACGCGTCTTTAATCCAAAGCTCAATGACCGCCCTGTGATTGTGTTAAGTAATAATGATGGTTGTGTGGTTGCTCGAAGCCAAGAAGCCAAAGATCTCGGCATTCGCATGGCTGTCCCTTTTTTTCAAATTCAAGAACTCGTCCAGCAACATAATATTCAAGTGTTTTCGAGTAACTATGCTCTGTATGGTGAAATGTCTCGCCGCTTCATGCAGTTATTGGGGCAATACGTGGCAGCCGATGAACAAGAAATCTATTCCATTGATGAATGTTTTTTAAAGCTAACCGCTTATGAGCATTTATTTAACCTCACTGACTATGCCAAAGACATGAAAGACAAGGCATGGCAGTGGCTTGGTCTTCCCTGCTGTATTGGAATTGGTCGTTCCAAAACAGAAGCCAAAATGGCCAATCATTTAGCCAAGAAAAATAAGGCGTTGAATGGCGTGTGCAATTTGGCACACATGGACCCATGTACTGCTGAATACATGCTTGCAGATGTGGAAGTTGGTGAAGTCTGGGGCGTCGGTCGACAGAACTGCAAAAAGCTGAACGCGATGGGTATTTATACGGTTTTGGATTTGATCGAATCCAAGCCGAGTGAAATTAAAAAGCACTTTAGTATTGTCATGGAAAAGACTGTCCGTGAACTTCAGGGGTTGTCTTGCATCAATATTGAAAGTGAGGCGGTTGCGCATAAGCAAATTATTAGTAGTCGTTCATATGGTCAAGCTGTGTATGAAATTGATGACATCAAAGCCTCTGTACGCTTATATGTTGCCAGTGCAGTTAAACGCTTACGTCATGATGGCTCTATTTGTAAAATGATCGGGGTGTATATTCAAACAGGTCGTTTTAGCCAAAGTGAACGTTACTCGCCCTATACCATTGTGCACATGCATGAACATACCGATGATCTACTTGAAATTACACAAGCAGCCATGAAAGGCATTGACCAAATTTACAAGTCAGGGTTTAAATACAAAAAGGCGGGCATCGTCCTTTTGGAAATTATGGATAAATCTAAATTTGTGCATGATCTTTTTACCGACTATAGCCATAAAAATAACCGTGAAGAACTCTCCAATACAATGGATGCCATTACTGAACGCTTTGGTAAAAATTTGATTTCTTTAGGGGTTTGCCATGAGAAAAAAGAACCTTGGCAAATGAATCAGTGCAATCGCTCTCCTGCCTATTTAAGCAATTGGTCGGAGCTCTTTAGAGTGGGTTGAAGTTAAGTCCTCATAAAAGTAGATCACTTCCCACTGAACGAATACGCATAAGGATTTTTTGAATGAACATCACGATTCGAGACGAACAGCCAGAAGATATTGAAAGTATTGAGACCTTGACTCGTACTGCATTTTTAAATGCAGAGCATACCAGCCATACGGAACAATTCATTGTGAACAGCCTCCGAAAAAGTGGTCAACTTACGATTTCTTTGGTTGCTGTTGAAGACGATTCAATTATCGGTCATGTCGCCATTTCACCTGTATCTATCTCGACAGGTACAACAGGTTGGTATGGCCTAGGCCCAATTTCTGTCTGCCCAACTAAACAAGGTTTGGGCATTGGGTCACAACTGATGCAAGCATCCCTTGAAAAATTAAAACAACTGGGTGCCAAAGGCTGTGTTCTATTAGGAGATCCCAATTATTATCATCGCTTTGGGTTTCGGCCTCATCTAGAGTTGGTTTTACCTGGCGTTCCTAGCGAATACTTTCAAGCCCTTAGTTTCAATGGAGAAATACCTCAGGGTGTTGTCAGTTATCATGACGCATTTAATGCCACTGAATAAATTGAACTTTTAAATATCAATTTACTCTATTGTGTAAGGTTTAAATCAACACTTTGAACCGTATTTTGAATCATTTAAGGTGAATAAAAGTACGTTTATACAGCGTAAAGCTCCATTTATGTAAGGCGAATGTAAAGCAAACTTTTAAACTTAAGGTATAACAAATAGTATATACGGACTTATGATTTATATATAAAAAGGTCAGTTTTATGAAAAATATTTTAGGTGCAACACTCATTACTTTAGCCTTAGTGGGCTGTACTTCTGCACCAACGGGAAAAGTCACTCAAGAAAATACATCAGGCAGTAATGCTGCAGAAACACAAGTGATTCACTTCACTGGCCCAATGGATTTAACCATTGAACTGAAGTCATCTGATAATTTTGAAACAGCGATGATGACGGATAACTCAGATCGAACATTCATGCTGAAAAGTGCACCAGCAGCAAGTGGTATGCTCATGACTGACGGCAAAGGTGTTTCTATTCACATCAAAGGAAGTGAAGGCATTGTCGAGTTTGTCAAAGACAAGCCAATCCAGATTACTGAGTTTAAGAAATAAACGTCATATCTAAGCGTTTATTAGAAAAGGTCATGTGGGACAAGTCCTACATGACCTTTATTTTACTTTCAAATCACGATTTATTTAGCAAAAAACTTAAAATGCATATTTCAGACCAAGCTGCATTTGATAGTCTTCTGCATTAAGTGCATTCCCAGCCACATCTCCAAAAATATTCCATTTAGAGTTTGCTGTTAAATAATTAAAACCTAGGCCATAAAGTAAAAAGTCTTTGTCAAATGACGGTGCGCGATAGCGAACATCTACTGAATGATCAATGTTTGATGTCAAACTTATATTTGGCAATGAACGATCAAAGGCATATGCGTATTCTGCATAACCACCTAGTTTCAGCTGCTGTGTCACTTGATAATCTGCGCGAGTTCCAACATGTGCTTTGCTTTCTTTGGCAGTCGTATCACCAACCGTCACCCCTAGATCACTTGACTCTTTCACTTGATCTAGAGATACCGCATTATGACTGAGTGCAAAGTATGGTGAAATTGAGAATTGCTCCATTGGCAGAGCATAGCCAAACTCAGTATAAATACCATATTTATCTAAATCAGCTTTAGCATGACTTGCATCAGTCTTGATGCCATCGGTCACCGTTCTGTCAAAAGTTGTATCACCAAAGCCATATTGTGCATTTGCAGCAGCATAATAGTTGCGATCTGATAACCACTGACCATATATACCTATTGTTGTCAGCTCAGTTTCACTCTTGCCATTCGATGCACTAAATTTAGAATCTTCGTTGTAGTCCGAAATGTAGGCACCTAAAATAGCATGGTCTGTCACTTTGAAGTCAGCACCTGCAGATAGGGTCTTAATTTCAGACTCAACAGTATCCCAACCTTTTGCTTCACTGGTATTATCTAGATAGCCTGCTGTTACCCATGCTCCTGTTAGCCCTTGTTTACTCACTTGATATGAGCGCTGTGCAATTTGTGCATTAACCAAGGTGTCATTACGAAGCAATACTGATGGCGTCTCTGCAAATAAAGCACCCGCATTTGAGTTCAACACTGCTTGTGCAGCCGTTGCCGTTGCCACTTTTTGTACATTAGCAACATAGTCCGTTAACTGCGTCGATTGACCTGAAACTGCTTGTGTATTGGCTTTTGCCATCAGTTTATTCAGCAACTCACCAGAGGCATCAGAAATTCCACCACTCAGCGTTCCTGCTGTTTTTGCATCCGCGAGTGCAACATCTACCGCAACATCTTGATTGGTCTGACTCAACCCTTTCACGGTTAAAAATGCACTGGTCGAGCTATAACTATCAAACTGACCTGCAACATGATTTGCATTCAGTACCTGATGCACTCCTTCTGTCACCATGCCTTTATTCTGTGCAGAAACTTCGAGCTTTCCAGCAAGTGTGGCATTGCCTTTCACTGTTAAATAGTGCTCTAAACCATAAGCAAGAGTTCCTGTACTTTCTTGCGTATAGTTACCGTTCACCGTTAAACGACCATCTTTGCTTGAAACAGTCCCTTGATTGACGACAGCCCCTGTCTGCCCCGAACCAGATAAAGTCCCACTCGTTCCCACACGCACGGTAGAATCAATATTTCCAGTGACTTGTAACTTGCCTAATTGGACATCTGTTGCTCCCGTATAATTGCTGTCACCAGCCATTACCAAAGTACCAGTTCCTTGTTTAATAAGACCTGCATCGCCATCAATGTCATTAGAAAAAATCGCAACATTGGATGTCACGTTTGCTTCAAAGTTTTCATTAAACACTTTTAAAAAGGACTGCGGACCACTTAACGAATTCCAGATATCCAGTGCACCCCAGCCAAAGCGCTCGTTATAGAGTTGATTGAGACCAGAACCGTCATCCATATAGTCGGCATTGGTCAGTAATACTTGTCGTACTTGGTCATTGCTCATCCATGGATATTTACTCCATACCAACGCCGCAGCTGAGGTAACTTGTGGTGTTGCACCCGATGTTCCGTAGAACATAATCAAGCCACCTGCACTATCGCTTTGAATAGGGCCAACGATATAATCAGCAGCTAAGCACCAACGTGCAGCAAGTCCGCAATTATTCGCACCTTCGCCTTTGGTATTGCGATACAAGTCAGTATGTTCCTCATTTAAGCCTGTAACAGCCAACCAACCTTTTTCAATTGCACTATTTCGGGTTGGCAACAACACCTCATCACTTGGCACAGCAAGACCAGCATTACCTGTTGCCATGACCACTAAAGAGCCACCATCGGCTAAACGCGCTGCATATTGAGTAACGTCATCATGGAAAATCCCGCGCATACCCACAGTACCGAAGGAACCATTAAATAACTTCACGCCATACTGTTTATTGAGCTCCAGTGCAGCTTGATATGCTGTGGTTGCGTAACCGATACCGTTATTGCTCTCGCTTGTAGAAACGCCATAAATTTCAGCAATATCTTTAGCGATTCCTTCAATACTTCTTGTTACTGGATATTTTGCATTCGCAGGGATTTTACCCGCAATAATTTGCGCGACAATTGTGCCATGGGTTCCAGGATCAATATCTTGAATGTCAATCCCACGATTTGTTAAGTCTTCACGTGTAAGAGTCCCCGCTTGATAGTCCTCAATATAACGGAAAACCTTTTTGACAGAATCTTCTAAATAGTCATTGATACCCACACCAGAATCTAGCACCCCCACACCCACTTTATTTAGGGAAGTATCAGGCTCTTCGACATTAAATTTTTGCGGATCATAGATATATGCTGAATTAGGATTTTGCTCACCGCCAGTACCCGTATCTTGACCACCAGAACCAGGATTATTTTCTCCTTTAGTTGGCGGTTGCGTGATATGAGAACTCGTTTCAGCCAAACCTCCCCCACCACCTCCTCCGCAACCCACGAGAACACTACCAATCGCAAGCGCTAAAACAGAAGGAAAAAATTGGCGTTTTAAACCCACAAAATTGTGACTTTTGGTCATCTAATTTACCCAATAAAAATAAAAATTATTATAAAAAGCAAGTGATTATTTTTTACTGTTGGTACAGTTTTGGGATTTTTGCCCCAGCAATCACAGGCCAGTCATCATACCTTAGTGAAAGATATTTTCGAAAGCCTGAAGCAACTTTATCTGCACCTCACAAAGTTAAAAGAACAAAAAACACTCAGACTAATGTTGGCCCTATCACGTGAAAATGATGAATATTCATCCATATGCTCATCCACGGTCTCTGACATTATTTAGAGGAAATGCATCTTATAAAGCGAAATTAGAAAAGCACCCAAAGGTGCTTTTACTTTATAACCGTTTCAATCAATACTTAAAATTAAAACCAACAAAAGCCGTTCGACCCATTAAAATGTAATCAATCGAACGTGCAACATCATCGCGCTTAGTATTGGTTAAGTTTTTAATCCCCGCTTGCATAGTAAAACTCGGATTAAATTGATACTGCCCACTTAGGCCTAAAACGTGGTAATCATCTGATTTCTGACTCTTAGAAATGGCAGGTACATAGAGCATTTGGCTACCAATATATTGATAGTTAAGGTTCAATCCCAACGCATCATTCACACGCCAATCCAAAGCCATATTGCCTGTATGACGCGGGCTATAGTCTAGTTCTTTGTCCGTATCTTTATTTTTAGCATCTGAATAAGTGTAATTAAACTTCACCCCTAAAGCATCATTCACATCATATTGGCTTTCTAATTCGACACCTTTGACTGATGCTGAATGTACATTGGTATAAGTCATGACACTTGGACGGTATCCTGCTCTCCAACCATCGCTTACAATCATGTTTTTAATGTCATTATCAAAGTACATTAAACTTGCATAAAACTGGTCATTTTCATACACACCACCAAACTCATAACTTGTTGCAGTTTCAGGTTCTAAGTCAGGGTTTCCAATCACCTGACACATGCCACGACAGGCCAATACAGAATAGGTCGGATCTGATTGTGACAAACTTGGAGCCTTGAACGATTTACCGATTCCCCCTTTTAAATTAAATTGATCCGTAACTTGATACACACTGTAGAAGCGTGGGCTAAACTCGCTGCCAAAGCTATCATAGTCATCAAAACGTCCAGCAAAGGTCAGGGATAGTCGGTCAATTTTCCACTCATCTTGTAGATATAATGCCTTTTGATTTACGGATGCAGATCCATTCAGGTTTTGATTATGTTCTAATTCTGTTTTACGGAATTCAGCCCCACCAGTCACTAAATGCTGCTCTCCAATATGTCCACTCACTTGAGCATCAATCGTATGGTTGATTTGTTGAATATCTCCCGTCTTTTTATATAAATTGGTGATGATTTCTGAGTTATCCATCAAGTCTACGTTTTCATAGTAATAACGTAGTCTACTGTTGATAGCATTCCAATTCGCAGAATAAGTCAGTCCCACACTGGTACGATCCATTTCTTGGATATTGGTCGGGAATGACAAACCGTAGTTGTTCCATACCGCTTTACGGTCATCTGAACGATGGGTTAAATCAACATCTAATGTCTGGTTATCATTAATCAGCCAACTGACATTTGAAAGGATGCTGAAACCTTTACGTTTTTCCGCTGCATCCGTATTTTTATAGATGCTTTGTTCAGAACGCCAAGCCTGTTGATCGATACCCTCAAGTACCAAATTTGCCAAGAGTTTATTTTCAATCAGGCTACCACCAATGTAGGCACTTGCTTTATGAATTGCCCCATCATCTCCTTCAGTTGGTAACTCATAACTATAGTTAAACGCGGTTTCTAATTGTTCGCTAGGTTTCTTTAAAATAATGTTGACGACGCCGCCTAAAGCATCTGCACCATAAATAGATGACATTGGGCCACGCACCACTTCAATTCGATCTACTGCAGCTAAAGGAATAGATGACAAATCAAAATCATTTGAATAATTAGAGGTTAATGCATCTCTAGAATTCACACGACGTCCATTGACCAATATCAATGTGTAGTCTGAGTCTAATCCACGAATTTTAATTTCTTTACGGCCATAAGCAGAGGACGTATTGATATGGATCCCCGCACTCTGTTGTAAGGCATCTGCTAAGTCATAAACAGGACGTTTTGCTAAATCCTCTTGTGCGATAACACTAATGGTTGCTGGTGCACTTTTTTGATCATGCTCTGTTTGACTGGCTGTGACTGTAATCGTTGCCAGTTTCTCTGGCTGAGTGTCTTCAGCATGAGCCATGCTCGAATAGAGGCTCACCCCTAAAATACTTTGAATCGCAACACTCAGAACCTTCTGATTGGAAAATATTTTATTTAACATATTATTAAGACCATAATTATAATTGATAATCGTTCGCAATTATATTGATTGGTAAATAATTTGCAACATTTTTGTATAAAAAAACCGCCCTTTCAGGCGGTTATTTTTACTAAATAAAATTTAAAATTTTGCGCGGACTATAAACGTTACGTTTCTTGGCTCACCCTAGTAGACGAGCTCCAGCTTTAAATCCATTCTCACAAAATAAATATACAATCAATAAACCTGTTAATGATAAAGCAGCCATGCTTACAAAAAATGAATCTATCCCAACCTTATCAAGTAATATCCCCCCTGCAATACCACCAGCTGCAACAGCGAGATTAAAAACAGTGACTAGCATCGATTGTGCAATATCAACACTATCTCCTGCAGTATCAGCAATGGCTGTTTGTAATAGTGTAGGGGCACCGCCAAACGTGACTCCCCATAAAACAATTCCAATTATAACGATCCAAGTTTGACCACTAAAAAAGCCCATTAAAATAGAAGCCAATGCAAAGCCAGCCAACCCCATCAATGTCAGTCCTCTCAGCGATCTATCGATCCAAGTGCCTGTAACCCAAATTCCCAGAATTGAAGATAGTCCAAAAATTAACAATACAATATCGATATGATCACTGAGATCTACTGAGCTGAGATATGGAGAAATGTAGGTATAGAGAATATTGTGAGCAAATATCCATAAAAAAATAACGGCTAAAATAGGACGTATGCCCGACTGGAGGAATACAGCTTTAATCGAATGCTGTTTATTTATGCGTTGACCAGAAAAATTGGGAAGGCTTGTGACTATCCAAATCATTAGCACTAAGGCTAGAACTGAAATTACTAAAAATACCCCTCGCCATCCGAATAAACTCCCCAGCCAAGTCGCTAAAGGCACACCCATACACAATGCTATGGGTTGACCGACTCCCACAACAGCAATGGCTTTACCTTGCTGGTTCACCGAAACCATATTTCGGGCATAACCGACTAAGATGCCCCATATTATCCCAGCTGACATTCCTGCAATAAATCGTGAAAGCAAAATGATGAAATAGCTTGACGATATCGCAGTTAGGCTATTAAAAATAAATAGCCCGCTAATTGCTAATAAAAATAATGGCTTTCTCGACCAACTGCGAGTTGCAGCCACAACAGGAATTGCAGCAATTACAGAACCTAAGGCATAAACTGAAATTAATTGTCCAGCTAAAGCCTCTGAAACTTGTAAATCATTGCTTATCAACGGCAGTAGTCCTGCAGGGATTATTTCTGTCATGATTGTTAAAAAGCCCGCGACTGTAAAAGCTAATAACTTCCCTATAGGTAAGTTTGAGGGCTTAGCGTAGTTTTCAGAGATTTTATGCACATTCTTCATACGTAAAATCTCTCTTGAAAAATTTTGGCACAGAAGTAGCCAATACTTTTACTTTGTAATATCCAACCACATTCAGTTCTTTTATAAGCAGACATATGTATTCCGACTAATTTGCAATATTGGAACGATCGTTCCAATATTAGGTGAAAAAAACCTTCGTTTGACTAAGGCGCGTTAAAAATTATTGCAATGTACTAAGTGCCACTTCGGCTACATTTTGTAGGTATGCTCTACGGTTTTCGGTCCTACACCCTTTACTTAATACTCTCATTCCTTGAATAGTATTAACAAAGAATATGGCTAACGCTTGTGGCGAGCTCTGTATGATTATCTCACCTGACTGCTGCCCTTTGAGAATTAGCTTCTCTAGTGCTAATTGTAATCGTTCAAAATTATATCTAACTGATTCAGCTGTTTTTTCATCATGACCAGCTAACTCCAAGCTTGCATTGGCTATAAGACAACCCCGATGTTGAGAGTCTGCTAACTCATCTTCTATAATCCGGGATAATAACTGGCTTATTAGAGTTTTAACTGGGCCCGTATTAGAAAGTAAGTCAATATTAGCCTTCGTCTTCAGCTGATAACGATATAGAGCTTGTTGGTATAGCTCTTCTTTATTCTTAAAAGTACTATATAGGCTACTTCGTGATAATCCAGTCTCTTCAACCAAATCTTGAACTGAAGTAGCAGCATAGCCTTTACGCCAAAATACATCCATTACTGCATCAGCAACTTCATCTTGGTCAAATTCTTTTGTGCGCATAGTTTTATATTGGAACAAACGTTCCAAATAACTTAACCTATCTGTTTCGCTATGTCAAAAGCTTCCTCTATCTCTATATGTTACTCAAGAGGGTATACAAAAAAGCTGTCTTAGGCAGTTTCTTTCGTTATTTCAATAAACTATACCTTTTACATAGCAAAACTTTTAGCTCAAACAGCTATCCATAATCATTAGATAACTATTCTACATCATAATTTTTTATGTAGATTCTAGAGCATATTCGTCTATAGCCTAAATACCAATAGTAGGTTGAGTTTTATCCCCGACCACGAATAAAAAATCACACTAATAAAGTAATGGAGTTCTAAGCTTTTAATTCCCTTTACCCTTTAGAATTACTACCCTATTTATGTAGTTTTACTTTAAAATATGCAGCTTTAAAAATTGGACAAGCTTAATGAAAAGAAACATGTTTTTAGCTGTGTATGGGATCATTTTTACTTCAACAATCATGACATCGACATATTCTTTGGCTCAACCTCAGTTATATACATTAGAAAAACCAAGTTTGGAGGTGGACTCGACTCAACAGCCATTTGATTTTTTTAAATCTGCCAAACAGCAAGAATTAAATTCAATACAACAACATGAAAACGATTTATTCAAAACACAGGAAGACCGTAGGTATACCGCAAATATGAGCTCATTTGAAAGGTCACATTATTACTTAATCAACCACGATACTCGTGCATTAAACTTAGAAGAAAATGAAAGTCGAAATAAAGCGTTAATAAATGCCCAAAGAAAGAAAACTCTTCAGCGATAATTATTTCAAATTTGCTAAGGTTCATTTGAGGATTCAAAAGCATTAGAAACTGTGAAATTTATAAGAAGTAACTACTCTATATTTACTATCATTTTTGGTATCTTTCTCTATATGTAAAAAGCATTATGGACCAATAAACAAGGTAAAAACCCATTATGGGTTTACTCATACATTGCTCCTATTGTGTTCTTATTATTAGGTTTATTATTTCTTGCCATGTTTTTGTGATGATCGTTTAAAACTTTAAAACATGCCCATTCAATAACATAGCGTTATACAACAAAAATAGACACGCCCATTCGCCCGATTAGAAAGACCAGTAAAATCAGGAAAAATATTCGAATAAAACCACTTCCATAGCGTAAAGCCAAAAATGAACCTAAAATAGATCCAGCGATATTACATACAGCCACGATCACACCAATGTTCCATAGAACATGACCAGCAGGGATAAAAAACAAGAGAGACGCACTGAATGTTCCTAAATTGACCAGTTTGGCGGAAGCTGAAGCATTTAAGAAATCAAATCCAAAACATTTAACAAATAAGAAAAGTAAAAAGCTTCCACTCCCGGGGCCAAAGACTCCATCATAAAACCCAATGAGTGCACCAAAGAATATACCCAATAAAATTTCTCTTTTACTGCATTGAATATAGCTATGAGTTTGTCCTAAATCTTTCTTAATAAAGGTATAAATGGCCATAACTACCAATAGAAAGAAAACAATATATTTCATTAACTCTTTAGGAATAAATGAAACAGACATCGCTCCTAAAAATGCAAAAATAAATGCAGAAATCATGGTAGGTAACATTAATACCCATACAATTTTTATTCTTTTTAGATAGGTAAAAATAGAGGACAGTGTTCCTGCCAGAACTGCAAATTTATTCGTTCCAAAAACCGTCGCCAAACTATACTGTGGTAGTGCATGTATAAGTGCAGGTAATTGGACCAATCCTCCACCACCAACAGCAGCATCAATTAAGCCTCCACAAAAAGCAAAAAAGCCTAATGCAATTAGAATATTTTCTATATCCATATGCGCTTAATCATTCCTTTGATATATGCAGTTCATAAACATCCTGCTAAAAATGGTCTATAAAAGGAAGTAAAATTCAATCTTATACTTTTGGACAAACATCTGGTTGTTCCAAGCCATTCAGTAGCTTTTTGTAGGTACAAGTTTCGGCATCAATTGTTTTAGGATTGAAGTGCCGATTTGCCTGATTTAAAGCGATGACCTTCTTATAAAAATTCCGAATGTCTATACAAATGACAGTTGCATTTACACCCAAATATATACAACAAATTGTATATTTTGAATATACGACCACAATAGTGTTATAGAGTCCTACTCGATTTACAACAAACAACTATGCATATATAAATAAGCAGTTTTTGACTAGGTGCAAATTGAACTCGTTTATCAATTTTTAGATTATGTTTATTTCCATTGAATTTCTCTTTTAATATCAACTCAACTTCACAAGTGATATCCATCTTTTCAGATCACTCTCCTGCTCACTAATCTCTCGTAAACAGCCACACTTATAGGTCAATGTTAAGTAAGTGCAGCTAGGAATTTTCTCAAATTCCTAGCTTTTTCAAATCCAATTTTTAGTCATTTCAATAAGAAATGTATAATTTTTTTCAAAAAAAGTGTGATAAAGGTTAATAACAAAAAGAACGAATATTTTACCTATATGAATGTATAAAAATTACTAAGTCACTATTATATTTAAGAAGATATTTATTGTAATTTTTTGTCAATCTACATGCTTTTAATTAACCATATAAATTAAATATAAATCAATTATTTTGTGACGCAGTTTGCATTTATTTTATAGTTTGTTATAGTTGCTGCACCAAAATGGTACATTATTAACAATTACCTACATCTTTTTTGGAAGATTTTAAATGAAAAGTATCGCAGTTATCGCAACTACAACTATATTAGCTATGAGTGCAGCACATGCAGCAGATGGCACAATTACGATCAACGGATTAGTAACAGATAAGACATGTGATATCGTTACCCCTCAAGGTAAAGACTTCACTGTAACCTTACCTACAGTTTCTCGACAAACGCTTGCTAAAGTTGGTGACGTAGCTGGCCGTACTCCGTTCACCATTCAGCTCGATAACTGTTCAGAAGGTAAGGTAGCTACTTATTTTGAACCAGGTGCTACTGTTGATTTCTCAACTGGCCGCCTAAATAACCAAGATGCTAGTGGTGCGAAAAACGTACAAGTTCAACTCTTAGGTTCAAATAATTTATTCATTCCATTAAAAGCTGCAGGTGCAAATGGCGCTCAAGAAAACTCTCAATGGGTTGATGTTGCTGACCAAGGTTCTGCAGACTTGAACTACTATGCTGAATACTATGCAACTGATGCTTCTACGGCAGGCAAAGTAACAACTTCTATTCAATATACAATTATTTATCAATAATTTATAGCGTATAGCTGAGAGCTTGTGCTGCTATTTGCATAAGCTCACTTGTTAAGATTTGTTTGAGAGAATATATCATGCACTTTAAGTCATCCCTTTTCAAAACTGCATTTTTAGCTTGTTTTGTGCCATTTACTGCAACAAATGCCGAGATTATTATTCATGGCACACGTGTAATCTACCCTTCAGATGCTCGTGAAATCACTTTACAAGTGAGCAATAATGGTAATAAACCTGCACTTGTACAAGCTTGGATTGATGAAGGCGATGCGAAAAGTACTCCAGACCAATCTCAAGCCCCTTTTATGATTACTCCCCCAATTTCGCGGGTAGATAGTCAAAAAGGCCAAACTTTAAGAATTTCAGCTTTACCAAAAACTGCAAATTTATCTCAAACTCAAGAAACCTTGTATTGGTTGAATATTTTAGATATTCCTCCCAAACCTACTGCAAAAACTGCAAATGACGTACCAGATAATTTCTTACAATTAGCAATCCGCTCACGTATTAAGTTTTTTTATCGCCCAAGTGAAATTAAAGGGGATTCAAGTGCTGCTCCCTCTAAACTTCAATGGACAGTGCTAGGCGACCAACTTAAGGTAAAAAATCCTACGCCCTTTCATATTACATTGACGTCTATCAATCAGAACAACGCGGGTCAGCGCACAGACTTAATCAAAGAAGGCTTAATGCTAAAACCTTTTTCTGAGGACAGTGTTAAGTTGAAAGGAGGCAACATCTCCCAAATGGTCTTCACCAGCATTAATGATTACGGTGGTCGTGTCGAGTTGCCAATTCGCGTGCAATAACATTATTCAAAGATAAGTAAATTACTTAAAAACACACCTATTTCAATTAATAGGCGGACAGTTTCATGCCAAAAAAACAACAAAGTCTTAAATGGGTTAAACATCACATTAGCTACTATCTCGCTTTTGGTGTGATTACACTCAGCATGCCCGCACTTGTTCATGCATCTGAAACAGAAGATAAAGTAAATGTTGCAGAAGAAGCAGAATTTGACTCCGCTTTTTTAATGGGTGATGCCAAAAAAATTGATATTGAGCGCTTTAAGTTTGGGAATCCAATTTTACCTGGTGAATATAGCCTAGATGTTTATGTGAATGATAATTGGTTTGGTAAACATCGTATGGTATTCAAGGCTTTAGATAATAAAGAAAATGCCTTTACCTGTTTTACTCAAAAAAACTTAATTGAATATGGCGTTAAACCAGAGGCTTTAATTCAACAAAATGAGGCACTCAACATCGGCCCTTGTCAAAAAATTGAACAATGGGTTGAGGATGCATATTACGAATTCGATCAATCTAAATTGAGAATAGATATTTCAATTCCTCAAATTGTGATGCAGAAAAATGCGCAAGGTTATGTCGATCCAAGTGTATGGGATCGTGGTATTAATGCGGCATTTCTTTCTTATAATGCCAGCGCATTTAAAACATTTGATCAAATGCAAGGACATCAAGAGCGAACCACTGCATTTACTTCAATTAATGCAGGTGCCAATCTAGCAGGCTGGCAATTCCGCCACAATGGTCAGTGGCAATGGCGAGACCACGATCAAGATAATAACGATGCATCAACAAATAAACAAAGTAGTTATGATGCTGTTAGTACTTATGTTCAACGTGCATTCCCTAACTACAGAGCTGTCCTGACTTTAGGTGACAGGTATACCGATGGTGAAATTTTCGACTCATTTGGCTATCGCGGTGCTGATTTCTCGAGTGATGACCGTATGCTACCAAACAGCATGCTGGGTTACGCACCACGTATTCGAGGAAATGCCAAAACACATGCAAAAGTGGAAGTACGCCAACAAGGCCAACTTATTTATCAAACAACTGTCGCACCAGGTAGTTTCGAAATTAATGACCTTTACCCAACAGGATTCGGTGGTGAACTAGAAGTATCCATTTTAGAAGCTAACGGTGAAATTCAACACTTTAATGTACCTTATGCATCTGTAGTACAAATGCTCAGACCTGGTATGAGCCGTTATTCAATCACCGCAGGACAATTCCGAGATAAAGAGATTGATCTTGATCCATGGATTATTCAGGCCAAATACCAACGTGGCATTAATAACTATATTACTGCTTTTACTGGTATACAAAGTGCCAAAGATTACAGAGCTGTAACTTTAGGAAGCGCTTTTTCAACTCCAATTGGTGCAGTTTCGTTAGACGTCACACACTCACAGGCAGACTTTAAAAAACGGGACAGTGAAACAGGACAAAGTTATCGATTAAGTTACAGTAAGCTCATTAACCCAACCAATACTAATTTAACATTAGCAGCTTACCGTTATTCAACCGAGAATTTTTACAAACTTCGTGATGCATTAATGATTCAAGACCTCGATGAAAAAGGCATCAGTTCAAGCCATGTTGGCAAACAGCGGAGTGAGTTTCAAATCACATTGAACCAAGGCTTGCCGAATAAATGGGGCAATTTTTATGCTACTGGCTCATGGAGTGATTACTGGAATCGTCAGGAGACAACACGGCAGTATCAAGTGGGTTACAGCAATACCTATAGTGCTTTCACCTACGGCCTATCCGCTACTAGACGTACTGTTGAAGACACGGCAACAAAGCTGATTACCAATGATACGGAATATATGCTGACCTTGTCACTGCCATGGTCATTCAAAAAGAATTCGGTCAATTTAAACTCAATTACAACTCGTGACAGCACAACGGTCGGGATGAGCGGTCTACTTGGTGACCGATTCAATTATGGGGCTTCTATTACTGACACCTATGGTGACAACCCTAGTATGAACATGAATGCTCAATACCGTACCAATTTTACTACAGTGGGTGGCTCATATAGTATTTCTGATCAATATCAGCAGGCTATGCTTTCTGCACGAGGCAATATTGTTGCACACACTAAAGGCGTTTTACTTGGTCCAGATCAAGGACAAACCATGGTCTTAGTCCATGCACCTGATGCAGCAGGAGCAAAAGTCAATAATGCAACAGGCCTCACAGTAAATAAGGCTGGCTATGCTGTCATTCCATATGTTACGCCTTACCGTTTAAATGATATCACGCTAGATCCACAGAACATGTCGTCAGATGTTGAACTTGAAGAAACCAGCCAACGTATTGCACCTTATGCAGGGGCGATTACTCAGGTTAGCTTTGCAACTAAAACAGGTAAAGCTATTTATATTCATGGGCTAACGTCTGAAGGAAAAACTCTACCATTTGCAGCTGAGGCATATAATTCAGGCGGAGAGAATATCGGTATAGTCGCTCAAGGTAGCATGGTCTACATACGTACCAATCAAATAGCAGATACGATCACCGTAAAATGGGGTGATGACATCAGTGAACAATGCCGTATTGAATACGATGTAAGTAAACAAGCGTCAAATGAAAAATTAAACATGATTACCACAGAGGGTATTTGTCAATGAAACTTAAAATTGTAAATACACTAGTACTGTTGATTGGCACAGTTTCAATAAGCGAAGTTTATGCAGCTTGTACTCCAGAGAGAGGTTTTAAATCACAAGATGTGAGCATGGCTGTCGGACGTGTGGTTGTAAAACCAAGTGATGCTGTAGGCAGTGTTCTCAGAAAAGCAACCTTCCCTATTTATTCTAATAATTCAACAATAACTTGTGATCGATGGAGTTCGCCCTCAGATGTTCAGGCAATATTAACTCAACGTTATCCATTAAGTTCTGTCGGTAATTCAGTTTATAGTACCAATATTCCTGGCATCGGCATACGGTTATATCGTGAAGCCGAAGGTGCTTCAGGCTTCTCAGGCTATTATCCTTATAGCCGAAAACTTGAACGAGGTCGATCATATTCATTGGCTAATGGCTATTTTGTCGTCGAAATTATAAAAACAGCAGAAACCACAGGCTCAGGAACACTGGTGCCAGGGCGTTATAGTAGCTATCATATAGATGAATATCCCAACAAACCGATATTAACCAGTACTGTATACGGCAATGCCATTACCATTGCCTCGTCTTCATGTGAAATTCAAGGAAGTATTAATAAAGTAGTGCAATTACCCGTAGTCAATAAAGCTGATTTTAAAGGTATTGGATCTACCCAAGGCGAACAAGCTTTTGAGCTCAATATTTTATGTAATGGTGGAAAAAACCCGACAGGATATGAAGAAAGTAATAAAATTAGTTTAAGTTTTGATTATGCCTCTTTAGCAAATACCAATAATCAGGTCATTATGAACACCGCCCCAGTTAACACACGTGCAAAAGGTGTGGGCACACAAATCGTTTGGGATTATCAGAAGCAAAACAAAGTGATTTCTAAGGGTGATAAATTAACTCTTGGCACTCTAAGCTCAAACCAAACTCTTCAATACAATGTTCCAATGAAGGCGCGTTATTATCAAACGGCACAAACTGTATCACCAGGGACAGTCAGAGGAATGGCAACCGTCACAATAGAATACGATTAATAGAACTACATCACAATTTATAAGTTTTTTTTATAAGTTCTAGGTTTTCTTGTTGTTTTTCATAATATAGGCATGTATTTTTTAACTAAGACATCTCAAAATGGGGAAAAGAGATGATGTTAAATAAGTATATACCTATTATTTGCACAGTTTTTTTATGGGGCGGCAGTGAGCTGAGTCATGCACAAAAAATTAATTTTCAAGGCTCTATTTCAGAATTTACCTGTAAGTACAACGAACCAAATAAACTTTGTAAAGATATTCAGAAAACGATCGAAAGTATCAAATCTGAAAAGAGTTATCCGAGTAATAAAACTCCAAATAATTCAAATTCTGTTGCTAATATCACGACTAGTCATACAGACAAGTCACATAAAGTTATTGTTTTAAGCTATCACTAATTTTCATAAGATATGAAAAACTATACATAGCCTATCATTCTAGGTTTACGCAGTAAATCTAAATAAATTTCAGATTAGCTGCCCTCTAGCTATAGTTTTTTGCAGCCATTAATAATAAAAATAAAAGCAACCATGGTTTCGTTTAATAAGTGTTAAGATGAATAATTAAAAACATGTTTTAAACACTGTTTTATTCATATATCTGTTTTCATCATATTTATTTAACATACCTTTAATTATAAAATACACATCAGAACTTTATATTAATTATATTTTGAGGACTGCATGCGTATTTATGGATATTTCAGGGAAAATCCAAATAGATTAAAAAACTTACAGGATAGAATCAATTTAAATAAATACGGTTATTCAATCCCATCAAATCGTTTAATTGTCGAGGACGTGACAATAGAAACTTCTGTTATTTATAGAGATAAATTTATGGCCCTTGTTAATCTAACATTAGAAGAAGGAGACTTACTCATAGTCAAAAGCTTTGACTGTTTAGGAAAGGATTTTAAAGAGATATACAATAGTGTTCATAAGATTTATCAAAAAAATATAAATCTCATATTTTTAGATTATTCTAAATCAGTAATAGAAGGAGATACAAAAGAAAATCTTATACATTTTTTAAAATTATGTTTCTATTTTGAAAATAATTTCATATTTAAATCAAAAACTAAACCTCTCAGCAAAAGTGTTAAAAAAGTTGGACGCCCTGAAAAATTAAATCTAAAACAACAAAAAGAAGTTAAAGATAAGTTTTAAAAAGGGTATAGCATTTACTCTATAGCAAAAGAGTACTCTGTCACTCGAACTGTTATAAATCGTGTTTTAAAGAATTCAGAAATAGAAGAAAAGTTAATTTAAAATTCAAGGAACTTTATTAAAAAATATTTTTTATTTTCATAAATTTTAAACATCAAATCTTTTAATGAGAAAATATATCTTTTTAAGTTTTAGTATTGATTTTAACTGTAAATCTTTGAATTTATTTGGTAGGTATAACCAGACTCGAACTGGAGACCTCTACGATGTCAAGATGAAGTCAAAACTCGACATAAGCCTTTAGAATATAACAATTTCATTGCTTATTTTTGAGCGTATTTTAGTCACTTTCTTACCAAACTAGACCCAATAAAATCAATAATTTAGAGCATCATTTCTCTACAGCTTTTTTAGGCTTTTGCTTCAAATCCCTCATAGGTATTTTGTCTTAAATGTTGGCTTGTAGTCTTTGAGCACAAGATATAAAAAACCGCCCTTACAGGCGGTCATTTTCACTTCAATAAATTGTACCTTTGGTGCGGTAAGGTCTTCAGCTCGAACATATGTTGGTAGTCATAAGCAGACAGTTCTACATTGTACTTTTTGCATAGGTCCGATATGGCATAGGTCATATAGAACATATTCTCATGCAGCATGGACACCAGTAATAGATAGAGTTTATGTTAATTATTTTGAATATAAGACCATTATGCTTCCAATAACGAGCCATAAAATGCCAATAATCCATTTTATGTTAGAGATATATAACCATGATTTATAATTTTTAAAGAAATTTTCTACTTTTCTATCTGAGATAGATGAAAATAAAATTGGAGGATTCGGGAAAATAGCTTCTCGTTTCAGTATAACTCTTTCACGTAAAAAACCAATTTGTATGATGAGCGGTAAAAAACTTAAAACCATATAGTTACCCAAATCAATTTTCTTAAAATAATTTTCATTATCAAAGGCTAATTTACATATTTTTGATAAATTTCTTTTGATATAACTCCGCTCAATCAACATAGCTATAAAATAAAGTAGTAAGAGCAAAATGGTTGATATATGCCCAAAATGATAAAAAAAGTTTTCGCTGTCATTCATAATATTCATTTACCTGATCTGCTACATACGTTCCTGAGGTCTCTCCAATAGATTTTCCTACTTCCCCGCCTACGTAGCCTCCAATTCCAACGGCTAATCCAATAACTACTAATCCTATACCACCAGTACCTACTCCAATTATTAAACCGACTACCGCACCAGCAGCATATCCTCCCAATGATGCTCCACCGGCACTACCTGCAATCTTTAAAGGTTCCACGATTGAAGCTTTTCTTAGTTCATCATTGTCACCTGATTCATATGCTTTATGAATAGTTAATCCCGCTTCTACGGCATCCATCCCCAAAAAAAGCCAGCCACCTGCTTTGACGGTTTTACTAACTTTTCCTGCATCATTAATATTATTTAGATATCCATCTAAACCACCTTTATAGTTTTGTCCACGAACAAATGCTGTTTGGTGTAAGTGGCGACGAAGATTCGGAGTTTTTATACCTGTATCGAAATGAAAAATCCTACGAGAATAAGCATTGTCAAAATCTTTAAATAGTTTCTCATTTGCTCTTTTAAATTCAGCGAATTTTTTAGGGTTAGCTAATCTACTATTCTTCGCTCTTTCTACATTCAATTGATTAAGAATTGCACCGTAGTTTTTTAGTACTCGCTCTTTAGATGAATCTGCTAAATTAAAAGCACCATCTAAAGTGGATTTTATTGCTGATCCATTTATGTTATCTGAATATTTCTCAGTGAAGTCCATATCTTCTTCAGCTAATTTTGTTAAACCAGCGTAAGGATCATGAAGTGCATCAAAGAAAAACTCATAATATTCGGCGAAAAATTCAGCATCAAATTTAGGATCTTTAGTAAGGGTATCTAACTTTTTTTGAGCCTCTTTAGCTTGCTGCTTATACTTATCTAATCTTTTACCCTTAGTAACGTTTGATAGAATTACTACTTGCCCTGGATTTAAATATCTCATTGAAGCAAGAGTCCCTAAATGAGTATTATTCTTTTGAAGAATTTCCCAGTCTGATGGTGTTAAAGGGGCTTTAAAAACTTTACCTACTAGTTCTAATACAGTCTGTTTACTTTTCACCAAATACCATGCTGCTTCATCATCCTTGATATACACATCTTGAATATTTTCAGTAGCTTTTTTAGTTAATGCTTTAGTTAACTTTATTTTAAATAAGCTCCAATTATTCTTACCAGGATATGGCTTGGCCGAAATCGTTTGGATTACCTCTCCACGAAGATAAATCTCATAAGTCAAGGTCGTATTTAAATTGTAAATTTCATACAACTTTGTAAACCCTTTATCATCAAAATTACCTAAATCTGATAAAGTGATCTTTTTACTCTGATTATTTTTAACAATAAACTTGTATTTCAGATCTTTTAGCTTTAGTGGACTATCAACTTTTAGCTCTAATTTAGAATAATGCATATTCTTGTCCTAATTTTCTGATGTTCCACCATCTTCGGCTTCTTCAATTTCAGTATTTAACACTCTTGTAACAATAGTTTTTTGTGTTGATGTAGTTTTTAATTTCATAAGTCCATCTTTGTTTGTTACACCTTTTTGAACATTTCCATCTTCATCGATTAATAAATATGGCTTATTACCCAACACTTCATTATCTTGATTTTTAACAAGATACTGCAAAATATAAGGGTTCTCTTTATCAGGTAGATATGGGACATCATAATCAACATCTGCCCCACTTTTGAATAAATGTTGGCCTGCTTTGGCTTCAAACTTTGCAGGCGTAATAATTTTAATACCATCCTTATTGATGATAATTTGAGAACCACCAGCCATGGGTTTACCTATTTTTTTTCAATTGTAATAAATAATCCAAAATTGGATTAATATAAAAATATAATGATTCAGTGCCTCAGACTAAAAATGACATTCATTGTAGCCATCCAATTAAATGATAGCATCGTTATTACAGCAGACAATAAACATATTGTAATCAATGACATTAGTGAAAGCTGTGAGAAAATAGAAAAGACGGCAAAAATCCATTCTTGGAATGATGGGGTTATCACAGGTACAGGTGAAAGCTATGTCATTCACAGATCAATTGAGTTATTTAAAAAATTAGCATTATCAGATATCACGAAACTTCCCCAATGCCTCGATATATCTAGACAATTTAGAGAGCTAGAAATTGGGAAAAGTTATTTTCAAGTCGAAAATACTAAACTGTTATGTACTAGCTATAGTGAAGAAGGCGCTCAACTTTATAAGATAGAACGCTTTGATCCCTCACAGCCTTATACCTTAACTAAAATCAAGCCGATGGATATTACTATCTGGCTCTTTAGCCCTGATATTGATGCAATTTCAGTTGATCTTAAAAATCTCTATGCAAATCTTAAAGATTACATTGCTTTTCCTACACAAGCAGACTGGATCAATCACTATATCAATTATTTAGCCCCTATCTACCAAAAGCAAAGTCAACAAGATTCATTCATGAGTCAAAGCTTTGATATCTTTTTTCAAACCAAGAATGAATACATATCAGCTCACGTGCCCAACACCCAAAATTCAGTACTCGAATTCAAAGAAATTACCAAAAATTTACAATCTATTTAATATAATATTTTGAAGTTAAAGAGCCCTTCTACTAAAGATTTCTTAGCCCACAATTCTATTTTATCAACATATAAAAAACCGCCCTTTCAGGCGGTCATTTTCACTTCAATAAATTGTACCTTTGGTGCGGAAATGTCTTTAGCTCGAACATATGTTGGTAGTCATACGCTGGCAGTTCTACATTGTACTTTTTGCATAAATCCGATATGGCATAGGTCATATAGAACATATTGTCATGCAGCATAGACACCAGTAGCGGATTGAGTTTTGCTAGTGTCGGACTATGGGTATTCCACCATGCTTGGAAAAGTTTGGCTTGGCCACAGAGTATTTCTATAGATTGGTTTTCATCTATATGTATATCCCCTTTTGCTTTGATCTGCATGGTTTCTAGGTAGTCCACAGCGTCTTGGAAATGCATGGCCAAGAGTTCGCTATAACGTGGAATACGAAAGTGCTTGTTATGTCTTGCCCAAAGTTCAGTACGTTTCTTTGTGCTGCTCTCACAACGTCGGTCGACGATTTCTTTGAGTATGGCTTGTTGTTCTGCGTTGATTTTTACGCGTGTGTCGATTTGCTGTTGCAGAACTTCTTTTTCCAGTACATCGAGTACCCATTTGCGGAATTCTTTGGCTACAGAGGTTCGGGCAAATACTCCAACTAAATGTGCACCACGTAGTGAAAAGATTCGCATACCCAAATTGGGTATCTGAGGGTTTTCAATGACTCGTGTCATATTACAAGTAAATTCATCTGATCTACGATTAAAAATCTGAGTAACTTTATCGAAACGTTTATAGCCAAGCATTTGTGCTAGTTCAGATGAAGTAATCCAAATTTGATCATCATTTTGTTTAACTGGATGAAAACTAATGTCATTAAATGATAGACTATTCATGTCTAATCTCCTGCTAGGGTTTAGATAGAAAGCCCCTCCTTCCGCCAAGTTGTAGGGGCTTTTTTTGTTTTGAACTTTTAAATATTCCACGCCCTCATTTTGAGGTTATGGATATTTTGGTTCATATTTAAACCAAAATTAAACCATTGTGGTTCACATGTCAATCTGTTAAATTACTTTCTATCGACAAACGGAGCTCATACAATGACTGAAGATGCACAGCTAAAAATACGGCTATCGCAAGAATTGAAATCTATTCTAGAAGAAAGGTCTAAATCAAATAATAGAACAATGAATGGCGAGATCGTTAACATCTTGGAGCAAGCATTATTAAATACCAAAGCAGACTCTGGCCGTTCTATTTATTTCCAGGACATGAATTGTATTGAAGACTATCCAAAAGAACCTCTTCATGAACGGACTGCACGTGTTGAAAGAATGATTTCTGATGTTTTTTATAGAAATCCTCAGTATCAACTTATCAATATTGAAACGTTAAATGATGGGAAAAAGATTCGTTATTGGTACTCTATTCCTAGAAGTGAAAGTTTTAGGGATTAACCGAATTTTCAAAATATTAGATCTTAGAAGGAGTAAGAAATGTTAACAGATCAAGAGATTCAACTAGCTATAAACAAAATATCCAAGAATCCTAATAATCTACATGAACACCCTGACTGTGTAAGAATTGCTTATGCTTGGCTAGATGCTCAAAAGAAAATTCAATCAGCTTGTCGTCAATCCTACCCAATTAAACATTACATTGAAAAATGGGCTGGCAGATATGTAAGTGAAAGTGATGTTGAAGTTGCAGCTTTTCTTCATCCAGAAATTACTGGTAAATATCCAAATTTTAATATTAGTAGCAATTTAACTGAGCCTAGTCGATCACGACTTAACAGCATCCCCGAAGCTATGACCCAACTTAATTATCATCAAAGTCATGATCCCAAAAAATATAAAAATCATGAATAATAAAAAGCACCTTAGGGTGCTTTTTCAAATTGAATTCCATGGATAAAAGCTGAGAAATCAAAACTATGAAACCAACCTAATGTACTGAAAAGTAATGCTGCCCATGTAAGCATTAATACAAATCCAGTATAGATAGGTACGCGACTAACAGAATATTTTGTTGTAATAATCTTATTATAATCTATTTCTAAAAATTTACTTTCTGGCTTGTTAATTTTTTTAATCACCTTTTCCTTAAATTTTTTCATTTCCTCTTTTTCTTCATCTGTCTCCGCACTTAAACTGAATAGAGGAATAAAGTTATCTTTTCCAATTGTATCCTTTAACTTATTTTCGATTTCACTAGTTTTAAGTTCCCACCATTCCTGCCAATATTTAGCACCTGCAGCAACTTTGATTTGATGACCAGAAATAATAATTCCAGAAAAACAAATAATAAACTCAACAATAGGTTTCGGAGCTTGATTACTAAATACAGCAGCTAATAATACACCCTGAAACAACATAAAAAAATTATTTCTATTAATTAGTTGGGAAATCTCAAAGTTTCTAGTTTCGACAGCTAATTTATATACAGCCTTGAGTTCTGAAATTTTGGCTTGATTAGAACTTATTTCATCATCTTTATTAAACATATCAATATACTACACAGACAAGAGCCTGCAATTTCAAGCAGGCTCTTTAATTTTCGACAATATACATTCTTCTCAAACAGGTGTTTGAGATATAAAGTAAAACTGCTTTATTTATATTTAAGGATTATTGGCATGCCAAGTTTCTGCTGATTGCTTACAATGTTGACAGCGCATATCTTGCTCAATATAAGCCCCTAATAAACTTTCTTCATCGATAAATTCATCACCAATACATGAAGATGAACCATCTTCATGCTCTCCAAGCATTCCATCACAAAGGACTTTATAAATTAAAGGTTTAATTGAATTTTCATAATGAAACTTCTGAGGACTACTCATTTTCGAAAAGTTATTTGCATCACCTAATAAAAAATGTGCTACACCGATACTTGCATCTGACTTAAGATTATTTTCTTCCGCAAGTGCAATAATTAGCTCTTCTTCATTATCGACAATATGTTGCAAAACACTGATTTGATCTGTACTTAACATTATTAGCTCCTAATATTTATTCTTCTGAAATATGGATCTCACATAAAGCACACTCTTCTCCATAAGAAGAATCATAGCTTCCATTGACAGCTACAATAGGAGAATCTTCCGAATCTGCATGGTGCTTAATACATTCATCACAAACGTTTGCTTGTGGATATTGGTCGCTAGCACGATCAGCCGACATATCGCCCCATAATGTGCATAATTGCATAGTATTACCCTCTTTATTTTTAAAATTACAAGATACTAATATTTTAACATTAAGTAAAATTATTTTTTTGAAATATATGAGAAAAATAAAATTAATGAATTAACTCTACATTCATTAAAACCCTAGTTTTCTTGCCCCATCTTCTACGCAGCTATATCTACATCACTGTTATCTTCGTCTTCAATAGCTTTCACCTTAAAAGCAACTTTGTAAAAATCATGTAGAAAGATGCCACAACTTGCATATTTTTCACTATACCTTAAACATAAATATGCAATGACTAAAAGAATAACTGGAATCGCGACCTGTAAACCGATCATCAACGGCATACCCTTTTCATAAGAGCTAACCATCCATGCAATATATTTATTCATAATTACAAATGGAACAAATCCCATGAATGCACAAACTACATATCCAATAAATGCAAATACAAATGTGATCCAATGGGACTTACGCTTAAATCCTGTAACCTCCCCTAAATCATCTCTTTCACGCTTCAACATTCCTCTAATCTTTACATACTCTCTTACCCATAAGTCTGCATTTTCATAGTTCAGGAAAAACTTAACTTCGCTATAAGTTATTGCATCGTCATTAAAGGCAGATTTGGCTAGTCTATCTTTATATAAAGTGGAACGCTTCTCTAGTTGTTCACTTTCTAAATCTTCTGCTAACTTTAAAAATTCTGCTTTAATTTCTCTGTCATGTTTTAGTTTAGCTAATCTATTATTAAGAATGACTATTAGTATAGGTACTATTAATACCCCCACAATTTTTAATAAAGTTTCCATTACTCTGTTTTTATAAAATAAAAGTTTGATTTAGGACTATTTTAAAAATTTGTCAACCAACTTTTAGGACTCAAACTAGCATTTGTCAACAAATCCCTTATTCATACGACTTTCTAACTAGATTCATTGAGCTAACAAGCCAAGAGTTGTTAGACTTCAGCTAATGTTATGACTTTAAAATAATTTATGAAATTTTTACTTATTTTAGTTTTGGGGTTCACTTCCATCCAAGTTTATGCAAAAAAATGTGCTGACTTTTCTACGCAACAACAAGCACAGAAATGGTATGAACAACGTAAAAAATCAGGACAAACAGGCTGGAAGAGTTTAGACCGCGACGGCGATGGTCAAGCATGTGATTGCTTGCCGGGTGGAAATGGTAAGAAGTGTCCTAAGAAGAAAAAATAGATGGTTTTAAAAATACAACCGCTTATATCGCTCGCAATTTAACCTATTAGATTTAAATGTAATCTAATGTATTTAAGTGGTCATATATTTTAAGTAAATTATTCACACCAAAAAATATGACTAATTTTGGATTCATGATAATGCAAATAAAACCACTTTTACTTATAGGACTTTTTGGCTTCCTTTCTGGATGCCAGGTTGTTACAACTGCAGATAATAAAAAATCTGTATCTATGTTGCCATTACACATACCTGATGAAGTACGTTATTTAAACGTATCACCAAAAGCATCAATTGAAGAAAAGCGAGAAGCATATACCAATCAACTTGTCAGCTCTGCTGAACAATATGCAACTATAAAAACCATTCCATACGAATTCTTTCAAGGTTCTGGTTCACTAAGTGCATACCCTTATACCCTCTACAACTTTGATCAAAAACGTGTAAAGTTTATTGAAAACTCTATGCTCAGTCCTTCAACGACCATGACAAGATTTGATTATTCTCAATCAAAGTTAAAATTACCGGTCGGACAACATGACCTTGTTTTTGTGAGTGGTGTTGGAAGTCACAGCTATTTCACAGAGATTAAGAATGTAACTTTAGAAGCAAATAAAGACTATGTAATTGGGGTGGACAGAATCCCTAATGGCAAAGCACAGGTTTTCATTGCTGAATATGAAATCGATTCAAAGTTCAAGCCTAATGAACCTGAATCAATTATAGTGAAAAAACGAATCATTCAAGGTATTGAGCATGGGAATTTCAAACGTGTATCAGTTTATTAAGTTTGGAAGCACTTTGGGGCTGTTGGTTTCTGTTTTAGCATTACAAGGTTGCGCCCGTATGATGCTACCCACCTCAGACGCTGAATTAGTAACGAAATCAATTAATGGTGGTGGTTCAATAGAAGTTCCTTTGGATTATGTACAATCGTATGCAAATTTAAAGCAGGCATACGTCAAGTGTATGGAATACCGAACTTTGAATGATTACTTAAAAGTTGATGCTAATTTGGATCGTGAAAACAGTATCGGGACCTTTTACGGCAGACCACCGTATGGGACTTATATCTTTAAGACAACCATTACGCCTATTGATTCAAATACATCGAAGCTTACCCTCTATACAATTCGAGGTAGTCTATTAACGGACAATGCAAATCAAAATGTATTAAATAAACGTTTAGAGCAAGATAAAATCCGTGCTCTAGGTAAAGATGCTAAATGCAATAAAGACTAGTAATTTTAATATGAAACTAAGCAAGTAGAGCGCCTCACGGCGCTCTACTTATGCAAAATCCTGAACCATCTAGATAATAATTATTTTTCAAAAACATAGCTCATCTGATATTATTAATAATGATTCTTAATAACACTTTATAAAATATAATATGACCGATTTATCAACAAACTTTAACGACACCCGCCTCATCAAATCTTGGTTTGGATTTATTCTAGGGTTGATCTGCGTTGGAATTAGCATGATAGCTTTATTTGAATCTTTGAGTTTACAAGGCATCCTGAGAACTTTGGGCTTTCTATGCTTTTGGTATCCATGGTGTCAGTTACCCGTTAAGAATTACTCGCTATCAAAACTTTTCCGTAAAAAAACAGAAGGCGAAAAATTAAATAAACTGGCTAGCTACCTAACAATCATTGGTTTACTTTTACTCATAAGCGCTGCAGTTTTGTTTTAAAGAATTTGATTAAATTTCGCTCGAGGAACGTGAAATAATCACAAAGAAACCATGATAGTGCGCTGAACCCTATCATGGTTTCAAATAAGATATTGATGCTCAATGTAAAATTTCAAGAATTTTGCAGAAGGTACTTTATGTTTATTCTAAATAATCTTTATAATATATTTATCACCAATAATAATGGATAGATTTTAAATCATGAGTTTTTTCACAGAATTACAAGTTAGACATACTGATTTCGATGAACTTGATCTCCCATCCCAAAAAAATAAAATTTTAGAAATATTAGCTAATGATGGCATTCATGAAGACGTTTACACCAGTCTAGTTACTGCATTTAGTGAAGGAAAAGAAGGACTGAATATTGATCCTATTTATTGCTTAGAACTTATAGAAAAAATAGCAGAATTGTTCCCTAATTCTAACTTTGAGTGTCGTGGACTTGGTGAGGAATATTTTTATACATGGATTATTTGTGTTGAAAATGGTCTCGTGATTTTTAAAAATCAACCATGGGAAAGTGAAAATCCCTTTGTTTAAATCTGTCCTATATAACAAAATGGCAGTTATGCAAATTTCCAAAAAAAAGCGAGGAATTTCTCCTCGCTTTTCTACTCAATCAACAAATTAGAAATTATATTTTAATTGAGCATTAATACCATTAAAGCCATCAAATGCACTAACGTGTGTGTAAGCTACTTCTGCTGCCAAGTTTGGAGTAAAGTTATAGCCAGCGCCAGCTTGAACGATTAAACCTGAATCATCTTCGCTCGTAGAAACTGTATAGCCTTGAAAAGTTGCATCTACATCAAGGTCAACACGTGCATAACCAGCCATACCTTTAGCATAGAAGTTGTTTGCTAAAGGATATTTAGCGGTTAAGCCAATACCATAGTACTGAACATCGGCATCAGTTCTTACACCAAATTCATCTAAATCGCCATCGAACTCGATGTCATTTACAGATTTATTCCAGAATACTTCAGCGCCAACATATTCATTAAATTGTAAGCCACCATTTAGGCCTAGAAAATGTACATCAACATCATCGTTATTTAAAAATGTATAGCCAGCACCTACATATGGCTGAATTGTTGTACTACCAGCATTTGCTGTAGTTGCTGCGATAGCCCCAAGAAGTGATACTAAAAGCAGTTTTTTCATTGTATATCTCATTAATATTAAAGTTATATAAAAACCTATAAATCATAGATTTAAAAGGCTTGCATATATTGTTAGCATAATTAATAATTTGCAATAAAATTATACCAATTAATAAAATATTTTATGATTATTTGACTAATAAATAATCAATCAGATTAATTATAAAAATCTTCTGTTTAATATAATAGAGCGTATACGAAGCTGCTATCATATGAGAGCACTTCAAACTATACACTGAACACAAACAGTGGCATGAACTTTTGTTGAAATCGAATGCAGTGTGCAGCCTGATAACAAGATATTCAGCACTAAAGTAGAGCTCTATCAATGAAAGATTTAAGAGGCGGATTATTACTATTAGAAATGGATGAAAATAGATTAAAAGAATACACTTACACATTAAATGATATGAAAAACGTATTACTCTTTGCACTTTCTGAAAGCGTATCCAACTATTGGCCTGAATTAGCTCTAAACTGGCTTCAGAAGCGGCCTGAGTATTTAGATCAAGATGTTTTGTATTTGATCGAAAATATTGCTAAGAATAAAAAACAATATTCTCAAAAGACCAGACATCTAGCACTGATGATAAGTAATGATTTTTTGAAAAATCACAGTAGATAATTTATGAACTCTTCCCTCTATACCCAATACAAATAATTTAAAAAGGAAATCATATGAGTCTCTACGATCCATTCTCACAACATGATTTAAGTGAGGATAAAAACTCCATAGTAATAAATTGCCTAATTCATATGCTTAGTGAAAAATCTATACATACAGATGATTTTAAAAGATTTATTAAAAATGAGGGTATTGGCGGTGATGTAGATTGGGGAATAGAAAAATGGGATATATATTCCGACCAAGATCACGGAATAAAAGACAAGTTTGATGGCTATCTATTTTTTATCGGTCCTGATGAACATGGTGATTTGGATAGAGGCGAGCTACAAGTCATTTTAACCAAAGACCAAATCAAACCATATATTTCAAATATTATAGATTGGTATAAAAACATACCCAACAGTAATGTTGATGAATTTATAGAATTAGTTCAAGAAAATGGCTTTTTATAACTCGTTATAAGTATTAATCATTTTAGAATTAATCTAAACAAGTAGAGTGCCTCACGGCGCTCTACTTCTATAAAAGTGTATCTACAAAAAAACTAAAACGAGAGAACACATCTGATCTCAAACCTTTCGTATAGCACTTTATTTATGAATCAAGCAGAAATTAATGCCTGCTTTTCTTCATTCAGCAGACCAATAAACTCATCCAAGGGAAATTTCAACGCTACTTCTTTAGGTAATTCCCTAAATTCATGAAAAAATTCAATTTCAATGTTGTCATCACCCTTATCTTTATTCAACTGACAAAGCACCTGATCTTTATATGAAATTTCTATGGTGATCTTTTCATATTTAGTATCACTAAAATAATCTACGCAAAAATTTTTATAAATACTCATATTCAATTAGCTTTAAATTATTCATATATAAGTAGCTTATCTCATAACGTCGGTTTGTAAAAGTTACATTCTATATTAGAGTTTTTAAGAAAGTACCTGCAGCCGAGTGCTTTCTTAATTCGCACACTGTACACATACAGTGACATGAACATTTGTTGAAATCGAATGCGCTGTGCAACCTGATAATAAGATGCACAGCAATAATAAAGTAGTCGCTATCTTCATTTTAAGAAAAGTTGTTTTTCTTTACTTCGACGATTCACAAGCCCTTGCATACGTTTACCGCCTGCATTCACCCATACATCAAACTGATCCGCTGCGCCGCGAATATCATTGGCATTCAGCTTTTTTACTAAAGTTGATTGACTAAAAGCACTAGCCCCAATGTTATAGGCTAGTGATACCAGCGCATCAAACTGATTTTGATTCAGTGGCACCTTCACCGCATTATTTACAGCCGATTCAAATTTCTTTAAATCATGCGTCATGTATGCCTTAGCCTGTGCTTCAGTGCATGTATCACCTTTTTTGACTTTAATGCCGTTCGGATAAACCGTGGTACCGAAACCAATCGTCCACACTCCCACTCCATCATCGTAGGCAGTAAGCTGCTTCCCCTCAAAACCACAAATGAGCTCCACACCAAAAGGACTAACGGTCATCTGGTCGATCGTAATACCGAACATATCAGCCACTGTTGAATCTGTAGCAGTTGCAATCACTTGATTGGCAGCATCAACTTGTTTTTGAGTAAGTGTTCCGCCACTGATCTTTCTTAAAAAATCAAATATCTTTTTCATGTTTCACTTACTCACTTAAACATTGCTTTAAAAGCTGATCGAATTTCAAAGATTAATTCACCAATGGTTTTACCACGTAACAGCTGGATTGCTTGATACCAGATGCCAATTAACAACATTCCAAAAATCGCAAAGATTAGCATCACAAAACCCTGCGTCATATGCGAATAGATATGCCAACCATAATATTCAATGAATGCTGAACCGCCATACAGACTAATTGCTACGCTGAAGGTGAATTTCATAATCACACCCAAAGTGATTTTAATTCGCCCTTCTGTATCGATATCACCACTTAATGTAAGGGCAAAAATTGCCCCAACCACTGCAGCTATAATTTTAAAAAGCCATGGTAGGCCCTTGATGCTTAAAGGGTCATTCATAGACCACTCCTAATTTTTGGCAATAAAAAAGCACCCTATTGGGTGCGTTATGTTTAATTTAATCATGGTAGAACAGGTGAAATTAGATCTTTAATCGGTGCTTGCCATGTATTTCCTAATTGATCTATCCCTAAACAATAAACCTTTTCATCTGTAGAAATAGGAAGTGAAAATGAATATGCCCCCAATGTATTCGAAAGCATCTCACCAAGAAGTACACCCGTTGCTCGATGATAACAACGTACAATATATCCATCTGCAGGAGAACCATTAGGTTTTAAAATGGTACCCGCAATAATCCGATTACCGCCAGGATATGAAAGCGGTGCAGAATCAGTACCAGTTCCAACTGAAAGCCACTTACTCACCATCTCCAACCCATAACCACTATAAATAACCCCAACATCGCCGCCAGCTAAAGATGTATCAGTTACCACGCACTGCCAGCTCGCTGGCTCAGGATCAGTAACTTTCCATGCTTTTGCACGAATAGTTGACCCGCTGCAATTTAAGCGGATATACACATCTGTTTGTTTTGCTTCAACTAAAGATGGCAATGAAGTGATTACTGAACCTGCACTAGTAAGTGACGTTTGAACACCATTTACGATTTTATAAATCATCAAGTCTTTACCATTTGAAATGGCTGATGTATTTCCATTAAGTGCTGCGTAATAGCAATTTGAAGGTCGTCCTGTGACACTAACTCCAGAGGCTCGAGCAACAACTACAGCCATTCCAGTATTATTAAACGTAGCAGTTGGAACTCGTGTGCTATAACTAACTCGTTGAATCACATCCACATCAGCCACTTCACCAATTCCAGCCAGAATTGAGCAGTGATAATTGGAAATAGAGCTGATTTGAAAACCTTCTTTAACAAAACTTCCAATGGATACAGATTCATTGTACTCAGCCGACTCTCCCTTTAGTAAGTAGGGCCAATTCGAATCTTTTCCGATACTCAAATCAAAAAAATGTTGTGCCATTTTCTCACCCTAATTCCGTAAACTGTAAAACAACTTGGTCACCAATATCTGGCGTATACCCTTCTTCAAAAACCATCACATTTTCACCTGACGACCAATCCATGATGTGCTTTTGTGCTTGATGTGAAGTAAAACCATCTCGTACTGAAAAGACTTCAATTCGTAAAGTCGTGATTCCTGAAAGGTCTCCGATCCCAATAGCGTGTGAAAGTGTCGTAATCCCATTCGCAATATATTTGAGTTCATTTGAAGTATCGTTATAGACATAAATGCTATAACTTGTTCCCTCTTCAGCTATAACAGACACATCTTGGAATCCGATAAACTCACCACCTGTTTGCTGTAAACGGTTTCTTGAAGCCCATGACAACGAAACAGGACCAGTAACCCCTACAGGGAAGTAATGGTTATTAATTTTTAAATTACCTGGTGGATAAGGTCGGTTTGCTAATCCAGCCATCTCAATGCTATGCGCAGTTGC
>RCUQ01000175.1_pt1 | contig 42257 bp, 42 predicted proteins | sample 2166351 | NCBI WGS metagenome assembly RCUQ01 (sample SAMN09932597, study PRJNA488358) | compost metagenome | feature: garden; material: soil; isolation source: compost soil in acetonitrile-enriched culture | place: Germany: Experimental Botanical Garden Goettingen | collected 2016-01-27
GAATACCGGCCTGTCACGCCGGGGGTCGCGGGTTCGAGTCCCGTCCACTCCGCCAAAATAAGAAAATGCCCGCGCAAGCGGGCATTTTTGTTTTCGGCTCCCTATTCGGCGTAGCCGACACTCTGCGCAGTGGAGTATGCCGCCTGCGCGGCATACGGCGGGACTCGAAGGGAATCGCGTACTCGCGATTCCGCGGCCTGCCGCAGGTAGGCGAGTCCTCTCTCCTCAGCCTGAATAAGAAAGCGCCCGCGCAAGCGGGCATTTTTGTTTTCAGCCGATATTTCGGCGCAGCCGACACTCTGTGGAGTGGAGTGTGCCGCCTGCGCGGCACACGGCGGGACTCGAAGGGAATCGCGTACTAGCGATTCCGCGGCCTGCCGCAGGTAGGCGAGTCCCAGCGTCAGCCAAAAAAACGCCTGCAAATGCAGGCGTTTCTGTTTTCAGTTGAAACCTCGACACAAGCAACGCGAGATCAAAACACCTTCTTAACAGCCAACATCACCGCACGCGGCTCACCATAAAAGTTCTGGCGCCCGAAGTTGCTGACCTTCTCGTAGTACTTCTTGTCGAACAGATTGGTAACCGTCAGACTGGCAGTAGTTGTGCTGTCGATCTGGTAGCCAACTTGCCCGCTTACCGTCGCATAGCCATCACCGACCACACGTGTCGCGCCTACGCCGGAAGCAAAGTCACTCACCACTTTCAATCCGCCTGCCAGGCTCCAGCGATTCAAGGCACCATCACGCCACATATGCTTGGACCAAAGATTGAAGCTATGGCGCGGCGTGATCGGTGAAAACGACTGACCCACCGATGCGATCGGTGCTTGCAGGAATTTGGCCGAGGTATACGCATAGCCGGCGATCAGCTCCCAGCCCGGCGCAATCTGACCACTGACTTCCGCTTCCAGCCCCTGACTTCTGACTTTGCCACCGGCGATGGAGTCGCTCGGGTCTGCCGTGCTGGTATCTTCTATCGCGCGGTCTTTATCAATGATGCGGAACAGCGCAAAGCTGGTATTCATGCGCTTATCGAACCATTCACTTTTGATACCGAGCTCGATTTGCGAACCTGTGCGCGGGTCCAGCAGCTTGCGATTTTTGTCGACAGCCGTTTGGCCAACAAAGGTTTCAGCATAGCTGGCGTACAAGGAAGAGTTGTCGCTTAAGGTATAGATCGCACTCGTCAACGGCGTAAATTGCGTGCCGGGCTTGGAGGTCGAGAGGACGGTGCCTGCGGTCGGATTGCGTGATTCCGTTTCCCAGCGCCCCAGACGCCCGCCCAGCAAGAAGGTCCAGCGGTCCAGTGGCTTCAGCTGCAGTTGCCCGTAAATGCCGGTTTGCGTCTGTTTGGTGCCCGCGTTGTAGGTGCCCAGATCCAATTCTGGATACGGAATATTATTGTTAGGGTTATAAATATTCATGGTGCCAGCCACACCCGGCGCCTGGCGGTTCTTCGAGTCCTCAGTACTACGGTTCACGCCCAGCAACACCTTGTGCGTACGGCCTCCGAGCTGAAACGGTCCTGCATAGTAGGCGTCGAAGTTTACGTTACGCGCCTCTTGCTGGTAATTAACGGTTTGGGTCAACACGTTTCCAGTAGTCAGGTTAGCCAAACCATTCGCTCTGATAGCCTTGTAGATCATGGAACGATCAATCTGCCGGGCCGCAAACTTGAACAACCCACCGTTATCAAACTTGTGTTCCAGTTCGGCAAACATATCGTCGGTTTGCATATCCTGCACATTGTTCTTGCTACCGATGAAGGTGGAGCGCGATACATTCGGTAAGGTGTAGTTCGCCATCGCTGGCAAGCCCTGATCGATGATCGAATCCACTTTTTGATGCGCCAGCCCTACCGACAATGTGGTTCTGGAAGTCAGATCGATTTCAAAGGTGGCGTAGCCCAGCTTCTTATTGCTTTCCAGCGCATTGACAAAGCTTTCGCGATTATCGACCACGCCAACCACGCGTGCACGTATGCGCCCTGCCTCATCCAGCTTGCTGGTTAAATCAAATTCGGCGCGCCGTGTATCCCATGAACCGAGCATGAAGCCGACACTGCCACCAAAATCGGAGCGCGCGCGTTTTCTGACCAGATTGATGGTGCCGCCAGGCTCACCCGCACCCTGCAGCAAACCGGCAGGCCCACGCAAGACTTCTATGCGGTCATAGATCGCCGTATCGAGCGCGGTGGAATAGTTGGCGCCCTGGCTGATGGCCAGCCCATCCAGCTGGATCGTACCGATATCGAAACCACGCGCCTGTATCGAGTTGAAGTTACCGGCGCCATCCAGACGGGTCACGTTAATGCCGGTGGTCTGTTTCAGCACGTCTTCGATTTTGGTGATGTTTTGATCATCCATGCGCTGGCGCGTCACCACACTGATCGATTGCGGTGTTTCCCGCAGCGTTTGCGGGATCTTGGAACCGACGGTGACCGCATGTGCCGCATATGAACGCGTCAGTTCGCTACTGGCATCATCGCTGGCCGTAACCTTCACTTCAGGCAGGGTCGTGGTGGCAGCAGCGCTGGCAGCAGATTCAGTTTGCTGCGCATAAGCGATAGAGAGTGGGGTGGCCCAGGCCAGAGTGACGGCCAATGCAATGGTTTTACGGTGCAGCACAGTAGTTCCTTAAGGATGCACACTGGCTGACGGTAGGCTGGCGGATGCGTGTTATTGAAAAGAGAGTTTGCGCAATTCTAAATGCTAACAATTCTCATTAAAAACAAAACATGCAACTTTTAGCTTAGGCGTTACATCTACGCCACGGATTAGCTACTAAGCCTCAAATAGTTCCAAAAAGCAATACTGCTGCGGCCTTGAGCGCGCGACGGGGATGCAGCAGAGGGGGCTTCTGATACCATAGCGACCTGAACAAATTTAAGCTCGCCGGAATATCAGCTCGCCTTCTTGCCTTTTGTCGCGATGCGACGAAAATGTAAAGGCCGTGCGCCTTCCTCGGCGTGAGCAATGCGAGAACCAACATGACCGACGCCACCCCCGACTTCAAACGCGAACCGATACCCCTTCCGAGCAAACCCGGCAAGGTCTTGCTGCACTCCTGTTGCGCGCCTTGTTCCGGTGAAGTGATGGAAGCAATGCTGGCTTCGGGTATCGATTACACGATCTTCTTTTACAACCCGAACATCCATCCGGAAAAAGAGTACTTGCTGCGCAAGGACGAAAACATTCGTTTTGCAGAAAAGCACGGCATCGATTTCATCGACGCGGATTACGATACCGACAATTGGTTTGCCCGTGCCAAGGGTATGGAAGATGCGCCTGAGCGCGGTGAGCGTTGCACGATGTGCTTTGACATGCGCTTCGAACGCACTGCCCTGTATGCGCATGAACATGGCTTCCCGGTGATCTCCAGCTCGCTCGGTATTTCGCGCTGGAAGGATATGAACCAGATCAACGGTTGCGGCGTACGCGCGGCCGCCAAGTATCCGGACATGCTGTACTGGGAATACAACTGGCGTAAAAAAGGCGGCTCCGCCCGCATGATCGAAATCTCCAAACGCGAGGATTTCTATCAACAGGAATACTGCGGCTGCGTTTACTCGCTGCGCGACACCAACCGCCATCGCCGTGATAACGGGCGTGACAAGATTTCATTCGGCGTGCAGTTCTACCGCTCCAATCCTGCCAAGTAAGCACAACAGGTCGCCGCACCAACAAATAAGGGCACTGGATTTCCAGTGCCCTTATTGCGTTTACAGTCGGTCGCGCATCAGGAATTATTCAAAATCCGCAGCCTCGTTGAATAACTCACCCTGCACCACCGGGTCTTCCGGTGGCAGCGCATCCTTCCGCGCCAAACTACCGATGCGCACGCCCAGCAGACGGAAGGCCTGATCCAGCGGTATACGTTTGAGGCACTCGCCCGCCGCCTGCCGGATCGCAACGGCATCGTCGGTGTAAGCAGCCAGGGTGACGTCACGCGTCACTATCCTGAAGTCGGTAAAGCGCAGCTTGATGCCGACCGTGCGGCCGACGTAACCCTTGCGCTGCAAATCACCGGCCACCCGTTCACACAAACGGGTGAAGATGCCGCTCAAGGCTTCACGATCACGCCGCGCATGCAGATTGTTTTCAAATGTCGTTTCTCGACTGACTGATTTAGGTTCCGAATAGGTAACGACCGGACGTTCATCGATACCTTGCGCGACCCGACCCAGCCAATCCGCATACGAACGACCAAAATGCGTATGCAAGAGTTCAGCATCGGCAGCAGCCAGTTCTTGTATCGTGTTCAAACCCAGCGCCGTGAGTTTTTCTGCGGCACGCGGGCCGATGCCGTTGATCTTGCGCGCTGGCAGCGGCCAGATGCGCGTGACGATGTCGGCTTGCGTCAATATTGTCATGCCGTTCGGCTTTTCCAGATCCGAGCAAATTTTTGCCAGCAGTTTGTTGGGGGCGATACCGATCGAGCAAGACAAACCGGTCGCCTGCTGCACCGCAGTTTTGATGCGCAGCGCCAGTTCATAGGTGGGCTCGGGATGTTCGCTGAGGTCGATGTAGATTTCATCGATGCCGCGGTTTTCTATATGCGGCGCGATCTCTGCGACGGCCTGCTTGAATAGCCGCGAATAATGGCGGTAGGCATCGAAATCCACCGGCAACAAAATCGCATCTGGTGCCAGCTTGGCGGCCTTCATAATGCCCATCGCCGAAAATACACCGAGCGCACGCGCCTCATAAGTCGAGGTGGTAACGACGCCACGTCCGACATAGTCGCGCAAGCGCGCGTACTGCTTGCTGCCATCCGCCAGCGTCACTGGTGCATGGACCGACATCCCGCCTATTACGACCGGCTGCCCGCGCAACTCCGGATAGCGCAACAATTCAACGGATGCGTAAAACGCATCCATATCAAGGTGCGCAATGCGACGTGCACTTGAGGGCGACGCAGTTGCAGCAGTTAGATTCTGGGCGGGGTCAGACATAGGGTGTGTGCCAATGGCGATGCAATGAGATACAGCACATGCAGCACAGCACGGGTGGCGGGGCTGGCTTCAGGTAAAACGATATTTTACCGATGCCCGCGATTTGACACGATGCAATTTGAATTTAAATTGCAGCTGAAAACGAGGAATGACAAACTATGGATCTACTACGTTGAGATGCGAACACATCAGTCCGCATGCCGCAATCAACGTTGCGACATGCGGGTGAACCTGATTTATTTCATTGGTTCGTTTCTGATTTCAGATGCACGGGTGGTGTTGGCATCCTTGACTGCTTCGCGACGTTCAGCGCGGGCTGCGCCCACTTCGTCCTTGTATTCAGCGCGTGCGCCTTTGCGTTCTGCGCGATATTCCGAATTAGCCTGAGCGCGAGCGATACGCGCCTTTACATATGGGTCATTCGTATAGTTCAGACGCGATTGATCGATGTAAGCAGGGTCATTGGCAGGCACTGCTCCTGATTGCGACATTGGAGCCTGCGCCACTGCAATTTGTGCAAACATGGCGACGGCAGTGCCGGCGAGTATGGTGCTTAGTTTTATCATGGCAAGTCCTTTGTTCAATAATAAGAAACCAGACGAAGTATCCGTCCGGCAAGTTGTGCAGCCAGAATGGCAACAAATACCAAACCAGCACTACACGCCTTAATACTGACCCGCGGTCTTGTCTAAAAGTTCAGCTTTTAACTATATTAGAAATGCCCGGCGGCAACTGCACCATGCATGCAGCCCGTCGCACACAGCACCGGACTAGCGTGCCAACACCCATAAGACGATCGCCACAATCGACAAGACTGAGGCAATGCCGGACAATAGCGTCAAGCGCATATAGCGCCGCTCATTGGCAATCACACCCTGCTCCAGCGTGATGACCATTTGCTTCAATTGCTCGGCCAGTTCCTTGATATGCACTGCATTGTGCGAAGCGACTTCCTGCAATTCAGTAATCTGCTTTTGCAATAAGGCTTCTTGCGTGGCGGCGTTCTCATCGATCTTGCGACTTTGAAAGACCGGCAGCGCAGCGGAAATAATAGTACCCACATGCGGCAGTACGGCTTTGACGGCAGGTAGTAACCATGTGTACATATGCTTCCTTATTGGTTGACTGGATGTGCTCCACGAAGTGGCTCACGATTTAGCTCACGATGTGGTCCATTTAAACAGATACGCCGACACATCACAAATCAGCGGGCGTAGCAAATTTTTTACTTCGATCTCTGCTTCGATTTCCACTTCGTGGCAAACGGGTTTTAAGTTATATTGCAACGACGCTTGCTTGCGGACATTATGCGCAGGCAAATAACATCAATTTTAAGAATGACTACCTCGCTCATGCTCGACCCAAATGCATTACTCAAGCCATTGAATGGCTACATCGTAGAAGACCTCACCAATGCCGATATCGCCGCCACCGGCGCGATTGCCGCATCTATCCTGGGCGACCTGGCTGCACCTGTATTGAAAATGCTGTCTGTCGCGGGCGATTCCGCTGACGACATCTCACTGGAATTTTTCCCGGACCCGGACGACGAAAGCACACCGGGCACCCTGATCTTTTGGCCGGCCACCCGCACCAGCCTGAAAAGCTCGTATGACGATGCCTACCAGGCCGAGTACTCATTGCGCCTGGCCGTGTTCCTGTCGGAACGCGATGATTCGGATGTGATCTATCCGGCCGGCTTCAGCATGGTGCTGAAGCTCAATGAAAGCGCATGTGAATTGGTGAAGAACCTGCCACCGGCAGTATTTGAACGCCTGGAATTCCAGATGAAGGGCGGCCCGTTACCGGGCGGTTTTGAATTCCTCGATGACAGCGAACATATTCCGGTCCTGCCGAATATGCGCCGTCAGTTCCTCAAGGCGATCACGCGTGCACATTCGGTGACCGCGAAAAAACGCAGCAAGGAATTTGAAGCAGTGATGGTGCATTACATCTGGGATAACACCGAACCGCAAGCACATTTCGAAGCAGTACTGTCGACGCTGGCAACGCTCTTCGTGGCGATCCATCATCAGTCCAAGCTGTAATCCGCATTACCTACATGCCCGCCTAGTCGGGCATGTGTACAAACAAGTCTTCCACCCGGCTCCTGGCCCACGGCGTTTTACGCAAGAAAGTCAGGCTGGATTTAATGCTCGGATCGATATTGAAACACTTGATATCGATGCGACGCCCCAGTTCCTGCCAGCCATAGTATTCAACCAGCGCCAGCAGGATTTTCTCCAGGCTTAGTCCGTGCAAGGGATCATTGCTCATGCTGCGGCTCCTGCGCGATGCGTCACGCCAGTTTCTTTTCTTGTACCAGCACCCATGGGCGTGCCACTACCGTCCACAACAAGGCATCGGCTTCCAGCCAGATGCTGGCCTGCGCATCGCTCACCTTGGCCAGTTGGCCGGCATTGAGCCAGCGCTCGACTGCAGCCTTGTCATCAATCGCAAAGCGCGCAGCGACATCAACCAGATCGAGTTCGTCGGCCACCACAATCACCAGGCCACCGGCAAAGTAACGCAGCAATTCCTGCCACGCGATTTGCGATGTTTCCATATTCAGTTTGGCATGCAATAACTTTTGCTCTTCGTTCGCTGCACTCATGATTCGTTCTATTAAAGTTCAGGGTAAAAATATAACGGCGATGTTCCTGCATCAATAATGCGGCGGTCTTTCATTCGCCGCATTCTGTTCATTGCCGGCACTGACCACATCCTTCAGGCGACGCGCCAGAGCCGCGCACAGCGCTTCCAGTTCATCGATTTTCTTTTGCTGCTGGTAGACCAGCTGATTCAGGGAATCGAGCAAGTCTTCCTGACGCGTGATCTTGATTTCAATATCGACGATGCGTTCTTCGTTCATTGTGCTGCTTCCTGATAAAAATGGGTGACGGCCGCTAACACGCTGCTTCAGGCCTCTGCCGCCTTCGGTTTTTGCAGCAGCGCTTTCAGGTTCGCCAAACGGTTTTGCGGCGTGATGACTTCTGCTTCGGTCGGTACCGCATCGCCTTCATCCAGCTTCATTTCCTTGATGAAGCGCGAGATATCGCAATGCACGTGTTCCCGTGCACGTTTGCGTTTCTTGCACCAGCTCACATGCAGCGAGCGCTGCGCCCTTGTGATGCCCACATACATCAGGCGGCGCTCTTCTTCTATGCGCGCACCCAGGGTATCAACCGGTGCATCCGGATCGCCCTTGTGCGGCAGGATGCCTTCTTCCACACCGACCAGGAAGACGTGCGGAAACTCCAGCCCCTTGGATGCATGCAGGGTCGACATGCGCACCGCATCCGGTTCTTCATCCTTGCCTTCCAGCATGGTCATCAGCGCCACCATCTGCGTCAGGTCGAGCAAACTCTTTTCCGGATCATTGCCCTCTTTACCACCCGAGCCTTTTTCCTTCAGCCAGGTCGTGAAGTCGATCACGTTTTGCCATTTCGACTGCGCCTGCCGGTCGTCAAAGTTATCGTACAGATAGGCTTCGTAATTGATCTCTTTCATCATATCGTCGAGCAATGACGCCGCATGTCCTTCGCGGTGCGCATGCCTTTCCAGATTGTTGATGAAGTTGCCGAATTCACGCAAAGGCGTCAGCTGGCGATCGGCCAGCTTCGATTCCAGCCCGCCCTTGAAGACCGCTTCGAAGAGTGAACATTGCCACTGCCCGGCGAAGGCACCCAGGGCTTCCAGCGTCGACTGCCCGACACCGCGCTTCGGCGTGGTGACCGCGCGGATGAATGCAGGGTCGTCGTCCTGGTTCGCGATCAGGCGCAAATAACTGATGATGTCCTTGATCTCGGCGCGGTCGAAGAAACTTTGACCGCCGGAGATCGTGTACGGAATACGTTCCTTGCGCAGCGCCTGTTCGATGACGCGCGCCTGGTGGTTGCCGCGGTACAAGATCGCGTAATCGGAGAATTTGGCGCGTCGTTCAAAGCGATGCGCGGACAGCATGATGGCGATCTGTTCCGCTTCCTGATCATCATCCTGCATGCCCATGACCTTGACCGGATCGCCGAGCCCGTGTTCGGACCACAGGGATTTTTCAAACAGCTTCGGATTATTCGAGATAACCGAGTTGGCCGCCTGCAGGATACGTGTACTGGAACGGTAGTTCTGTTCCAGCTTGACGATTTTCAGGTCCGGGAAATCGACCTGCAATTGCTTCAGGTTTTCTATCGTCGCACCGCGCCACGCATAAATCGCCTGGTCATCGTCGCCCACAGCTGTAAACATCGGCTTCTTGCCGACACCTGTCACCAGCAATTTGACCAGCTCGTACTGGCAGGTATTCGTATCCTGGTATTCATCGACCAACAGGTAACGCAGGCGACGCTGCCATTTGTCCCGCACTGTTTCATTCGTACGGAATAGTTCAACCGGCAAACGGATCAGGTCATCGAAATCGACCGCCTGGTAAGCGGACAAGGTCGCGACGTAGCTGCGGTAAATGCGCGCGGCTTGCGCCTCGTCTTCATCCCTGGCCTGGTTCAGCGCAGTATCCGGATCGATCAGGCCGTTTTTCCACAGCGACATCGCGGTTTGTATGCGGCGTATCAATTGCTTGTCGGTGGTGACCGCCAGATCCTGCACCAGCGAGAAGCAGTCATCGCTGTCCATGATGGAAAAGCGGTCCTTGAGGCCCAGCTCTTTCGCTTCCTGCCGCAGGATTTTGACGCCCAGCGAATGGAAGGTACTGACCGTCAGTTGCTTTGCCTGTTTCGGCTCCTTCAGCAATTTGGCGATACGTTCCTGCATCTCCAGCGCGGCCTTGTTGGTAAAGGTCAGCGCGGCAATATTCCTTGCTTCATAGCCGTGTTCTTCAATCAGGCTGGCGATCTTGGTCGTAATGACGCGTGTCTTGCCCGAACCGGCGCCGGCCAGCACCAGACATGGGCCGTCCATGTACTTGATGGCGTCGCGCTGGGGCGCGTTAAGACCGTGCGTGGCTGAATGCGGGGAGGTGGACATCAGGTAAACCAGGAAAGAAAGCCAGCCATTGTATCAGCCCGCAGGCCGCCCAAGCCGGCATTCACCCGACGCCGGGCAAGCATGCAATATCAGCAACATCGTCACGGTGACTCGTAGCAATCAACCAATATTGACGCGCCCCGCCGGATAAGTGATGCCGGCACCCCGGACGTTGGCAAGCGTAAACGCCAGCGTGAGCGGCCCGACCCGCCCGACTAGCATCAGCACCATCACCACCCACTGCCCGCCATTCGATAAGGATGGCGTCACACCACGCGAAAGACCGGTGGTGGAAGCCGCCGAGACCGCCTCAAAGGCCAGGTCGAGGAAGCTCGCGTTTTCGGTCAGGGTCAGCAGGAAGGTGCCGGTAATCACAAAGAACAGCGCGATGATGGTGATTGCCAGCGCACGCAGGGTCAGGCTGGCATCGATGCTGCGTCCGAACAGCACCGCATGATGTTGCTGGCGCAGGAAGGCGCGCGTCGCCACCAGCAGGATGATGAAGGTCGTCAGCTTGATACCGCCGCCGGTGGAGCCGCTGCCGGCACCGATGAACATCAGCGTCATCACGAAGAAGGTACTCGCCTGCGTCAGCATGCCCGTATCCATGGTGGTGAAACCGGCCGACCGTGGTGCCACCGCCTGGAACCAGCTGGCCCACAATTTGGTGCCAAGTCCATGCAGGCTGCCCAGCGTATCCGGATTGCCATATTCCAATGCAAACAAAAGCAGCATCGCAAACAGGTTAATCGCCAACGTCCCCATCAACATCAGCTTGGTATGCAGCGCCAGGTCGCGGAAGCGTTGCTTGGCGCGCAAATCCGCGATCACGGCAAAGCCTATGCCGCCTGCGATGAAGAGGAAGGAAATGACGATATTGATGAGTGGATTGCCGACGTAAGTCGCCAGGCTATGCGCTTCCAGACCGAAACCGGCATTGTTGAAAGCCGATACCGCGTGGAAGAAGCTGAAGAACAAGCCGCGTGACCAGCCCAGTTGCGGCACCCACTGTATCGCCAGCAATAAGGTACCGAGCAATTCCATCACGATGATGAAACCGAACAAGACGCGCAACAGCGCCTGCATATCGAGTCGACCGCTCTGGTTCAGCGAATCCTGCAGTGCTGCGCGATCGCGCAAGGTCAGGCGGCCACTGGTCAGATGGATGATCAGGACGCCAAAGGTCAGCAAACCGATGCCGCCCAGCTGGATCAAGCCAAGCAAAACCCACAGGCCAAACTGCGTGAAATGACTGCCGACATCAACTACTGTCAAACCGGTGATGGTCGAAGCGGAAACAGCTGTAAACAGCGCCTGCATCCAGCTCGTCGGCGCATTGCTCGCCATCGGCAACTTCAGCAAGACCGCGCCCACCAGCGACAAACCGACGAAGGACAGGATCAATGCCTGCGGCGGCGTCAGGTGCAGTACCTGCCGCTTGACCTGGCGGTAGAACAGCGGCGGCCGGAACCCGCGTCTCATAATGAAGGGGAAAGATTGCGCAAATTATCGAGGGTACCGACCATCACCAACTGGTCACCCAGGCGGAAGAGATAATCCTGCGCCGGCGGCGCCAGGATTTCGCGTTGGTGCTTGATCAGCAGGATTTGCACGCCGCGGCCGCCCAGGCCCAGCGAGGCCACGCTTTGGCCGGCGAGTTTTTCCGAAGCGCGCACTTCCACCGTGAACAGGTCATGGCCGAGGCTGATGTAGTCCAATACTTCCGGATACATCATCGAATGCGCGAGGCGCATACCCATTTCATGCTCCGGATGCACGATGTGATCGGCACCCAGCTTATGCAGGATGCGATGATGATTGTGGTTCAGCGCCTTGGCCCAGACTTCCGGCTTCGGCATATTCTTGACGGTGAGCGTCACCAGGATATTGGCTTCCAGGTCTTCACCTATCGCCACCACCACGGCATCGCAGTCCTGTACCCCCAGATCGCGCAGGGTGTCTTCATTGCGTGCGTCGGCCACCACCGCTTGCGTAATGTCATCCGCAATCGCGTTGACATGCTCGGGATCGAGGTCGATACCCAGCACATCATTGCCCAGACGGGATAATTCACGGGCGACGGTGGAGCCGAAGGCTCCCAATCCGATAACGGTATATGTGCGTTTCATGATGGAAATTCAGCAAGAGGTAACGGCATTAGAACATAAGTAAATGCCGGCAGGCGCACTGTAATTTCACTGTCATCAGCCCTGTAAATTGTACAAATGCGTCTAGCAATACGCTGATGTATGTGGCATCACGCCACAACAGAGTTGGGCCTGAGCACGCAGCACAGTACAATAGCCACATGGCCGGCGCACACTACCCGGCTCTACGACTTCCACTCCAACATTCGAATACGTCCGCTATGCAATTCCAGCACCTGGTTGAAATCAATGATCCACTCAATCCCCTGATCGATACGCTGACCCGCGATCAATTGTGGCGTGGCCTGGTTCTGCGCGCCGAGACACCCAAGCTGTTCATCCCCTGGCTGGATGAATGCAAGGTGCTGTCACGTACCGAAGATGCGATCTCACGCACTTTGCGCTATGGCGAATTGCTGGTCCATGATCAGGTCAATCTGACGCCTTTGCAGCAAGTGCATTACGACGTGCCGGCGCAAAAGGATATTCCCGCCTCCAGCCTGTTGGTGACGATAGAAGAACCTAGCCCGGGTGCGCTGTTCGTGCGCTTTGCCTACGACACTGGCACCAGCGATGACGATATGGATGCCTTCTATAATGAATTCCGCCGCTCCGCCTATCAGGAAGCTGATATCGACACCATACGCATCATCCGCCAACTGGCAGATGAAGGCCGGCTCGACCTGCCACTCTGAGGCAGTTACTCAGCTGGCACCATAGAAAACGCCGGGCATGCCCGGCGTTTTTTCGTTCAAGATACTGCTGAAAAATCAGTCAGGTACTTTGATCGAGTTTTTGACGGATTTAACGCCAGCCGCTTTCTTCGCAGTTTCACCTGCCAGATATTGCTGCCAATCGTTTTTCACGGTGCCGGACAAGGTCACTGCACCGTCTGCCGTGGCAGCCACTGCAATCTTGCTACCTTTGAGCTCAGCTTCTTTAGCCAGTGTTGCTTCGACCGCTTTTTGCAAAGCCGGGCTAGGTGCTGCTGCCGGCGCTGCTGCTGCGGCCGGTGCTGCCGCAGGGGCAGGTGCTGCAGCTGGCGCTGCTGCTGGTTTGGTCTCAGTTGCAGTAGACGCGCAGCCAGCCAGAGCGGCCGAAATGAATGCCAATGCGAAAGCGCGTTGAACGTGTTTCATAGTGTCTCCTCTATGTTTTCTTTGATTGGTTTTTGGTGTCGCTATATGTTTGAAAGCCAAAGCTGCTCTCGGAAATGAGTATAGGCACAGCCCTTGCCAAAAAGGACAGTCCCGGCGCTTTTTTTTTGAGCAGAATTGACCTTGGACAGCCCGCCGCAAGACTTTATGTCGCTTGTCAACAACAGCCTCCGGTCCACGCTGCTATCTGCTGCGGACTATCTGGCATAGGCATCATATTGCGGCGCAACAGCAGCGCGCCGCTTGCTGCATCCACCTTCATGGACCGCGCTATAAAGCTGCTGCACCCAACAAAAACGCTGTTACCGTCAGCACGGAACAGCGTTTTTAAAAGACCGAGCGGCAAGCGATGCCGCACGCGCTTTACATCAGAACATCTTCCGATAGCTGACATTAAGCCAGACACTCGGTGCATCGGACTGCGTGGTCGCGTTCAGCGAAGCGCGCACTAGCGAAGACGGATCGATTTTGTATTCACCACCCAAACCCACGCGCAACCAGTCTCTTTGCGGCTCTGCGGCTGCGAAGCCGAAATCGGAGCCACCCGGGCCGAGCAAACGGCCGCTGACGGCACCACTGCCGCCATTGAGGCGATGCACGTATTCCAGGCGACCCAGCAAATTGATTTGATCATTGATGACCCACACGCCATCGTTACCGATACGTGCCAGCTGCGCGCTGCTACTACGCGCATCCCACCGCACCGGGAAGCCACTGCCGGTTTCCGTATAAGCATCGACCTTGCTGCGCGACAAAGTCAGGCTGGCATAGGGCGTCATGCTTACCGGGCCCAGCGCATAGGCATTGAGCCAGTCTGCGCGCAGGCGGGCGGCGATGCTGCTGCTGTGCGGACTACCGCTGGCAAGCACTGCGCTGCCAGCATTCAGGTAGCCACGATCAATCGCTACATCGCCGCTGCCGTAGTAAGCACTCAGCCCAAGCGCTACATTGCTCTGCGGCAGCAGATAGGTCAGGCCGGGGGCTACATAGCTTTGTTTGATCGTACTTCTGCCAGCGTAGGGCGTAATCTGACGCGCTTGCTGTTGCCCCACCGCGATGCGTGCCTCCAATCCTTCGACCAGTCCACGGGCAAAACCAAATTCACCTGCAGCTGCTTGCCCGTTGTCATCACGATGACTCAGACGGCCCCAGTCGCCGCTGACCCATGCTTCCATCTTGGCAGGTGCCAGTAGCTGACGCGCAGGCGAACCTTCCAGACCGTTCAGGACCAGATCAGCGTTTTTAGCGAGTAAGGTGTGCGGATATGCAGAAGCTTGCAGCGTCCGCTTAAAATCTGGCACATCAATCATGCCCGTAGCCCCTGCCGACGCCCGCGCGATAAAGGCGTGGTCATTCGATAGTTGGCCTATCACAACATCGCCGGCGGCATTGACGCCCGTAGCGCTGACTGTGCTGACTCCGGTTACGGTTACGCCATGGTCGGCCAACCATTGCTCCACGGATTGCATGCCGGTAGCCTGCGTCCAGCGGAAGGCGCGAGAACCAGTGAACGAGCTGCTTGCTCCGACCACCACATCGCCGGCTGCGTTTACGCCATAAGCATAAGAATTGACAGTACCTGCCAGCACACCTAGATCAACCATACCGCCAGCCTGCGTCCAGCGAAAAGCGCGGTTACCATCGGACGGGCCGCTTGATCCGACCACCACATCACCAGCCCCATTCACGCCGTAAGCCACAGACCTAGTCCCACCTGCCAGCACGCCCAGATCGACCATACCGCCAGCCTGCGTCCAGCGAAAGGCCCGGTTACCATTCGACAAGTAACTTGATCCGACCACAACATCGCCAGCCGCATTCACGCCGCTCGCCGTAGAGCTAGTCCCACCTGCCAGCACACCCAGATCGACCATCCCGCCAGCCTGCGTCCAGCGAAAGGCGCGGTTACCATTGGACGAGTCGCCATATCCAACCACCACATCGCCAGCCGCATTCACGCCGAGAGCGTTAGACACACTCCCTCCGCTAAACAGGCCCAGATCTTTCAATGCGCCATCAGCCTGGGCGGATAAGGACGCGATCATTAAGGGGAAGGCACACATGATGGCCAGGACGCTTGGCTTGACAGAAAATGGAGGCATATGCAGACCTAACTATGGGAAAGGTCCGATACTAGGGAAGAGCAGCGTCAACAACTATTGCGCCAAGGTGCAATAGACCCATCCATGCAAGAAAGTTAGATCACTCTATAAAGCCGGTGCTTTGCAAGCCGGTCAATATCATGTCGATGGCGATGGTACCAATCAGCAGTGCCGACATCCGGCCGACCAGATCAATGTAACGATCCGTCATCGCCGCATGCCGTTCTTTGAGTTTGTCATGCGCGACCTTCATCGCTACCAAAATGCTGACCGTCAGTATCAGCGTGCCTATGATCACCGCCGCCGCCCCGGCCAGCGGCAGACGCGTCCCTATCACCACTGCGGCACTGACGGTGCCGGGGCCTATCATGATGGGCATGGCGATACTGCCTGCCATGGCAGTCGGGTTATCGCGCAAGCTTTCTATCGCTGCCGCACCGGAAAACACATAGCGCAAACCGATCAGCAAAAAGACGATGCCGCCGAAGATCTGGAAGGAGGCAAAGCGTACCTGCAGATAATCACGGAAGAAGGCTTCGCCGCCCCACGCAAACAGCACAAAGACGGAGGCACTGATCAGACTGCCGCGTATCAGCACGCGCGCAAAGGTCGGCGTCGGCAAACCCCTGATCAGATCGAGCAAATAAATGCTCATCAGAAAGGGATTGAACAGGGCAAAGAACAGCGCAAAAGAACGTAGGTAAGCTTCGTCCATGGTTCCTTTATCGTCGAGGGATCAAATTCAGATCAGGCTCATGCAGTTAAGCCAGCGCCAACGGTTCTGCTTTCAGCGCTGCGATCCCGTCACGTGCTGCCACAAACTCGGGGCGTGGCGTCAGCCCGCCTTTCGGCGCCTCCAGTTGATTCTCCATGCTGTTATAGACAAAGAACACATTGCTGCGCGGATAAGGCGTGATGTTGCCGTTCGAGCCGTGCATGGTGTTGCAATCAAAGAAGACCACCGAGCCTGCCTTGCCGGCACAGGAGGTGATGCCGCCCATATCGGCCAGATAGCGCAACAGGATTTGATCCGGCACGCCGACTTCCTGTTTCTTCAGTGATTTTTTGTAGTTTTCATCTGGCGTCTCGCCCATACACGACACATAGTGATGGTGCGAACCGGGGATTAGCAGCAGCGGACCATTGTTTTCGCTGTTGTCGGTCAGCAGGATGGAGCAACTCAGGGCACGCATCGCCGGCATACCGTCTTCGCTATGCCAGGTTTCAAAATCCGAATGCCAGTAAAACTCCTTGCCGCTAAAGCCGGGCTTGTAGTTGATGCGGGATTGGTGGATGTAGACTTCGCTACCCAGGATTTCACGCGCCACATTGAGCACGCGTGGATCGCGCACCAGATTGGCGAACACTTCGTTCAGGCGGTGGACATTGAAGATGGAACGCACTTCACCCGCAGCTGCTCCATTCGCCGGTTCAGCAATCACCTCTTTGCGTTCAGCATGGGTGAAATCTTCGCGCATGCCTTGCATCGCATCAAACAGATGCGTCACTTCGTCTGGTTTGAATAATTCCGGCATCAACAGGAAGCCGTTTTTTTCATATGAGGCGCGCTGCGCTTGATCCAGTGCAGGTTTGCGCTTGCCTACCGTGTCGTAGACCACCGGTTCATGGCGCGCCAGGATGCCGGCGTTATTTTGCGTACGTGTGGGGTATGCGTCTTGCGATAGCATGATCATCTTCTCCTCAACTTTCTGCAGTGGCTTTGGCCGCTAGCGCGGTAGCGGGATTGCTGACTGATGCGGGTACCGCTGTTGGTACTGATGCATCAGCAGCTTGATCCGGGATCAATTGATAGACGCCGTTTTCATCGTGCGTCTCGTCACCGACCAGGGGCGGATTGAAGGTGCATATCAAATGCAGATCTGTTTCTGCGCGCAGCCAATGCTGGTCGTGCTTATTCAGCGCGTACAAAGTACCGGGCTCGATGCGGAATGTTTCGCCGGAAGGGATCAGCTCAACCGAACCGACACCCTCGACGCAGTACACCCCTTCGAGGTGGTGCTGGTACCAGATATGCGTCTGGGTACCGGCGTAGATCACCGTGTGATGCATGGAGAAACCCATGCCGTCTTCGCGTAGCAACAGACGGCGGCTGGCCCAGGTCTTGGCTTTGACGTCGCGGCTGGTATCGATGATGTCTTTTAGTCTGCGCACTATCATACGGTCACCTCTTTATTCGATTCGACGCTGTCGCGGACTTTTTCATCGACTGCCTCGGCCACTGCGTGCTCAAGAATGTCGAGACCGGCCAGCAGGGTTTCCTGTTCGATGGTGAGCGGCATCAGCAATTTCACCACTTCATCTTCACCACCTGAGGTTTCGATGATCAGGCCGTTCTGGAAGGCGATGCTGGTGATGCGATCTGCCAGCTCCGGATCAGCACAGGCGATGCCCTGCATCATGCCGCGACCACGACGGGTCAATTCTGCATCCGGGTAGCTGACCACCAGCTTGTTGAGAAAGGCTTCGATCGCTTGCGCTTTCTTTTGGATAGACATCTGAAAGCGGTTATCGCCCCAGTAGTGTTGCAAGGCCGCGGTGGCGGTCACGAAGGCCAGATTATTGCCACGGAAGGTACCGTTATGCTGGCCCGGTTTCCACACATCCAGCTCCGGCTTCATCAACAGAATCGCCATCGGCAAGCCGAAGCCGGACAGGGATTTGGAGAGCGTGATGATGTCTGGTTTGATACCGGCCGGCTCGAAACTGAAGAAGCTACCGGTACGACCACAACCGGCCTGAATGTCATCGACGATCAGCAGAATTTCATGGCGCTGGCACAGTTGTTCCAGCTTCTTCAGCCAGTTCAGACCCGCCACATTCAAACCGCCCTCACCCTGCACGCATTCGACGATGATGGCCGCCGGCAAATCAACGCCGCTGCTCGGATCGGCAATCATTTTGTCCAGCATCGCAATGGTGTCGATGTTCATGCCAAAGTAGCCGGAATACGGCGCACGATGCACATCGTTCAGCGACACACCGGCGGCGTCACGGAATTTGCGATTACCGGTCAGCGCCAGCGAACCCAGCGATACACCATGGAAGCCATTGGTGAAAGAGATCACCATTTGACGGCCGGTGACATTGCGCGCCAGTTTGATCGCGGCTTCGACCGCATTGGTGCCGGTCGGTCCGGTGAACTGGATCTTGTATTGCATCTTGCGCGGCAAGAGCACGTGGCTTTCAAACGTTTGCAGGAAAGTCTTCTTAGCGCTGGTCGCCATGTCGAGACCATGCACGATGCCGTCTTCGCTCAGGTAGTCAATGACCGCCTGTTTCATGATCGGGTTGTTGTGGCCGTAGTTCAGCGTCCCGGCGCCGGCCAGAAAGTCGATGTAGCTGGTGCCGCCTTCGTCGGTCAGCACGGCGTTTTGCGCTTTGGCAAAGACGGTTGGGAACGAGCGGATGTAACCGCGAACTTCTGATTCAAGTCGATTGAATATACGCATCATGTTTCTCCTGATGGTGGATGAGTGAAATGGAGCGGGGACAACGCACGATCAAGCCGCGCGCAAACCCGGACCAAGTTGATACAGCCATTCTTCTTCGTGCTGGCCCGCGCCAAATTCGCTGGAGGCCAGGTAAGGCTCTGCCTGTATGTCGACCTTGTTGCGTCGCGCATAGCTTTCGAATAATTTGCGTGAGCCGATATTGCTGGGGCTGATGGTGGTTTCTATTTTTTGAAACCGGTAGGTAGCGGCACAACGTGCTACCAGTTGATCGAGCATGCGGGAGGCAATTTGATGACCCTGCATGTCTGGTGCAACTGCGACCTGCCAGATAAACAGCGTGTCCGGCTTGGCGGGTGGAATGTAGGCGGTGATCGCACCTACTATTTGATTTTCTGCTTCAGCCACAACGCAGGTCGCGGCATGGTGTTCGCACAGCAGAAGATAGGCGTAGCGGGAATTCAGATCCAGTGGAGGACAACGCTCTATTAAGTCATGCAGAGCTGCTCCATCGCTACGTTCGGGCGGGCGCAGCACGATGTAATCGGCTGCGCTGGCTACTTGTGTGTTCATGCTTTCTCCTTTTTCGAGAAAAGCGATCCCCACGGCCAAGAATGACCATAGTTACACTCGTCAGATTCGTCTACGAAGGGGAGATCAGGTTTGCGCGCGGAGCTTGCAAGTACTTAATGCGAGTACTTAAGCAAGATCCTGCTACACAGGTTCGGCAGGTATTTTGGCTTCCAGCAAAGAGGCAAATTGTTCCAGCGTGACGATCAGGGCCTGGCGGTCGGTTTCGGGTAAGGCGCCCAGCAGGCTGTCGAAACCATTCGGTAAAGCCGACGGTGCGTTGGCAAGGACCTGTTGGCCCGCCTCGGTCACGGCGACAAATACATTGCGGCGATCACGCGTATCGCGTTCACGCTGCACCAAGCCTTTTTCTTCCAGCCGGTCGACAATGCCGACCACGGTACTAGGACTGAGTTGGATCGCTCGCCCGATGGATCTGAGCGTACTCGGCCCCAGTTCTGCAATTGCAAGAAGTGCCACAAGTTGTGGCGATGTGATGTTATGGGTGACAGCCAGGCGCTTCGAATGGTGCTCTACACATTGCGCAATACGACGCACACTTTGCAATATGCGTATCGAATCATTAACGGTAACAAGTTTGGCAATGTCGTTCATGACCGCGAGTGTAGCGACACTTTTTCATTCTGTCGCGCAGCATCACTATAAGCTCACATTTTCCTGTTTTTGATATCCCGGTTGCTTGATTAACAAGCCGTCATCTTACCCGCCGGATCGGTTGATGTCAAATCATTCGTATACGAACAATGTTGATAGGAATCATTATTTCAGCGCAGCATCTCGACGTGCGGGATACCGTCTTCCATGTAAACATCTGAAACCGTACGGAAGCCGTAGCTGCCATAAAAGCCTTGCAGATGCTCCTGGGCCGAGATGCGGATCGCACAAGCCGGGAACAATGCTTGAGCCCGGCGTATGCCTTCGGCCAGCAATTGTTTGCCGATCCCGGTGCCGCGCGCCGCTGCTACCGTCAGCACCCGACCGAGCGACGCTTCCGCATATTTTGCGCCAGGCGCAAAGCAGCGCAAGTAAGCCAGCAACTGACGCTTGCCTTCCACTTCACCCCAGGCCAGCAGATGATAGGCCTGCTGATCCGCATCATCGATGTCCGGATACAGGCATTGCTGCTCCAGCACGAATACATCCTGCCGCGCACGCAGTACCGCATACCAGCTGGCGCCATCCAGTTGCTCGAAGCTGGCCCACTGCCATTCCAGCTGGCGCATTACTTCGCGCAGCCTTCCATGCCGCAGGCCTGCAATTTCAAATCTTCACTACGCTGCACGGTATGCCGTTCGAGGCAGGAGAAATGCAGCAAGGGCCAGATTGAACCCGACTCTTCACGCAAGCCGTTATTGGCCAGACAGTCCTTGTCGCGAAAACTGATCCACGCCCGTTGCGCGTCGCGCAGACGCTGCTTGCCCACCGCATCCTGTTGCGCCATCAGCTTTTTGTATTGCTGATTGAGGGTCTGGTCCGCCTGGCTGTAACGATGGCTGGCGCACATATTCATGGTGAGCTGGTTCTTGTCGCAATCCTTCAGCGCTTCCTGCATCAGCGCCTGATCTTGCGCCAGCGCACTGCCAGCCGTCAGTAACAACAAACTTGTGAGTACATGACGCAGTTTCATTTTTTACTCCAGTAGCCGAATTCAGCTTCATAACAAGTGACATCAAGCTCTGCCACCTTGTCCTGCAAGGCCGACTGCGCATCTGCGATCGCCTGATTGTAAATACAGGGCCCGAGTTCGCGCACGCAGTAGTCGAGCAAGAGTTTGGCTTTGAGGTCGCCTATGCTTTCGTCCATATTGACGTCGAAGTAACGCTTGATCGAGCCTATCAGACGTTCTTCGGTTTCGGGGCTGAGTTTGATGGCCATCTTGGTATTTGATTCAACAGATTGAATAGAGAGGAGTAGTACAGCCGGTTTAAATATCGACCGGATCGACTTCCAGCGACCAGCGCACGCGCGTTTTCATCTCACGCAGACAGCCTATCCATACTTTGAGGAAGGCTTGCAAAGCCGGGCGCGACGCGCATTCCACCAGTAACTGCGCCCTGTCCACATTGGCCACCCGCGTCATGGTCATTGGAATCGGATCATTCATGGTAATGCCGGGATAGTCGACGCAGGCGATCGCATCGTGCAGGAAGTCGAGCGCGATTTTGATTTCCTTCGCTTCAGCACGCAGCAAGGCCTGGTAGATGAACGGCGGGAAGCTGGCCTGCTGCCGCTCTTCCAGCAGTTCGCTGGCAAAGGTGTCGTAATCGTGCGAGCGTACCGCTGCATATAAGGGATGTTGCGGGTAGCGGGTTTGTATCAGGACTTCACTCGCACTACCGCCCTCTTTCTGCGCGACCCGACCGGCGCGGCCGGCGACCTGCATCAATTGCGCGAACAGACGTTCGCTAGCGCGGTAATCATGCGAGAACAAAGCGGTGTCCGGGTTCAGCACGCCGACCAGCGTCAGGTTTTGGAAATCATGCCCCTTCGCCACCATTTGCGTGCCGATCAGGATATCGACTTCGCCGCGATGTACGGTATCGAAGGCTTCCTGCGCACTGCCTTTGCGCCGGGTTGAGTCGGCGTCGATGCGCATGATGCGGGCTGCGGGGAAGATCTGTTGCAGACTTTCTTCCACCCGCTGCGTACCACGCCCCAGCGGTTGCAGATCGACGTTGCCGCAAGTCGGACATGATTTGGGGATACGCTGTTCAAACCCGCAATGATGGCAACGCAGGCGCCGGTCCAGTTTGTGCAATACCAAAAAGGCGCTGCAGCGCGTGCAATTGCTGATCCAGCCGCAAGAGTCGCATGCGATCACTGGCGCATAACCGCGACGGTTGAGGAACAGCAGTGATTGCTCACCACGTTCCATCCGCAGTTTCAGCGCGGCGATCAAGGTCGCACTGATGCCTTCGGTGGTTTGTTCGCGCGGGGCTTTACGCTCCAGATCGATCAGCCCCACCTTCGGCAAGACCGCGTCCTTCACCGCCCGCTCGCGCAGCTCCAGCTTGCGGTAACGACCGGATTGCGCGTGATGCCAGGTTTCCAGCGATGGCGTGGCAGAACCCAGCACGATGGGAATACTCAATTGATGCGCACGCCACACCGCCAGATCACGCGCCGAGTAACGCAAACCCTCTTGCTGCTTATAAGAAGGGTCATGCTCTTCATCGACGATGATTAATTTAAGGTGCGGCAGCGACGACAGGATCGCCAGCCGCGTGCCCAGGATGATGCGCGCATGGCCCAGATGTGCCGCCAGCCAGTGCGTCATACGCTCGCCCTCGGCCAGACCGCTATGCAACGTCGCCAGCATGACGCCGGGGAAACGCGCCCTGACATTCGCTTCCAGCTGCGGCGTCAGATTGATCTCCGGCACCAGAATCAGAATCTGCGCCGGATTGTCATCTTCCTTGCTATGCGCGAGGATTTGCGCGGCGGCCTGCAGGTAGACCTCGGTCTTGCCGCTGCCGGTCACGCCATACAACAAGGTCGGGGCAAAACCGCTGGCACTGGCAATTGCATCGGCCGCAGCTTGCTGCGCGGCATTCAGTTGCGGCATCTCAACCGGCGTCGCATCGTGCACGGCCTCCAGCTTGCCCAGTTTCTTGATGGCTTTATCGAGTGAGGTGGTTTTGAGCGCACGCAAGTTCTTCGGCAAACCCGGAATCGCCACTTCACCCAAAGGCCGCTGATAGTAATCCGCGGCAAATTCGCACAAGGCGATCCAGGCGGCGGACAGCGGGCTTAACTGTGCGCGCACCGCCAGCGCCGACTTGAGCTTGTCCAGCGGCACGTCGGTGCTCTCATGCACCGCCACGATCAAGCCGACGACTTCACGCCGGCCGAACGGAACGAGTACCAACTGCCCGGCTAAGGGGTGCGGCGCGTCCGGTTCTGGCGTCCACAGATAGTCGAAGCAGAAATCCAGCGGGGTGTCGAGGGCGACTTTAAGGATGCATTGTTCCACAGAGTTAATGTGTTACCTGAGGAAATGGTCTAACTACCGGTTTCATAAGCGCTTTTTCAACTATCCACAGCTGCTGTGGATAACTTTGTGGATAAGGACCTCTTGACACGCTGAGAGGCCAGTACTGATGCGGCTTCCAATAGAATGCCTAAAACCGAAGCACAAATAAAGTGCCATATAATCAAAGACTTACAAATTGTTGAATTTGACTATGAATAAATCTGCTAAATAAATGATGTTGCTATGCACAAGCATATTTTTGTGCATAAGTTTGCTCGACACCCATATTGCACCCTCTTTTTTGCCAGATTTTTGCAATCCGGCACCAACAAATCAAACCAGTGCTGGGCCGTGCAAAAGCGGCATTTCAGATGTCGGATTTTATTGCATCTGCACAATAACTTCATGTGCAGCTTGAGATTGCTCCGTAACTCACGGTTTCATATACGATTTTCCAAAGTATCCACAAGCCTGTGGATAACTTTGTGCACAAGTCCAGCACCTGTGCCTGCCCTGCTCTAACCCTCACTAGTGCCCAAACCGAACCTGCAAATTAAATCTTTAAAAATCAATGAGATAGAAATTTCATGCCCGGGCAGCATCATTTCTAAATAGCAGGAGTTCTCGTTAAGGCCATGCACCGTTTTGTGAATAAGCTAGGAAAATTTTCGTTGCAAAACGCGGGGAAGACACAATCGAGCGCGGATTTTGCACTTCTTCGAAGCATTATTTCTTTTTAAACAACTGCGCTTAATCTCAAAAAAGGAGCTGCGCCCAACCTCATGTGAAATATCACCAAGTGCGCTAACTACCCGTTTCTTAAGCGCTTTTTTTTCTATCCACAAATCCTGTGGATAACTTTGTGGATAAGCCCCCTGAATGGCGGGAAACGCCATGTCCCATGCGGGTTTCAATAAAATGCCAAAACAAAAAGCAAAATATTTTCCCAATAAAATCAAACACTTACAAAATTCAATTTGTTACCAAATGTCAACTCAGGGGTAAATCGGGCAGCTCGCGATCTGCTGCACTTTCTGTGCATAAGATGATTTGATACGCGCCAAAACCGAGCACATTTAGCGTCAGTTTCGGCGCTGTAGCCGTCAATTAATGCAGCCGTCTGCTTCTGGCACTGATTCTGAAGCTAAACCGGGCTCAGCCAGCATGCAAAGGACGGCTCAGCTCATGCACGGCATCGACCAGCACCGATACCGCTTCCGGCGGGGTGAACTGTGAAATACCATGACCCAAATTAAAGACATGACCTGAACCCGCACTATGTTTGCCGAAGGATTCCAGCACTTTGGCGACTTCGGCCCGGATTTGCTCGGGTTGCGCGAACAGGATGCTAGGGTCCAGATTGCCTTGCAAGGCCACGCGCTCACCGACTTTGGCACGCGCTGCGCCCAGATTGACGGTCCAGTCGAGGCCCACGGCATCCGCTCCGACCGCCGCGATTTCCTTGAGCCACAAGCCACCGCCTTTGGTAAAGACGATACTCGGTATGCGTACACCGTCTTTTTCCGTTTTGACATGCTTCATTACTTCACGCATGTAATGCAGCGAAAACTGCTGATAGGCACCGTCAGCCAGCGCGCCGCCCCAGGTATCAAACATCATCACGGCTTGTGCGCCGGCATCGATCTGCGCGTTGAGATAGGCGGCAACCGTCAGCGCATTGGTTTGCAGGATGTGATGCATCAGGTCCGGGCGGTTGTACAACATCGCCTTGACCGTGCGGAAGTCGTCGGAACCGCCGCCTTCCACCATATAACAAGCCAGGGTCCACGGGCTGCCGGTAAAACCGATCAGCGGCACACGCCCCTTGAGCTCGGTGCGTATCTGCGTGACCGCATCAAACACATACTGCAAGGAGCTCAGCTCCGGCACTTTCAGCGCCTGCACTGCTTTTTCATCGCGCAAAGGACGTTCGAACTTCGGCCCCTCACCCTCGATGAAATACAGACCCAGGCCCATTGCATCCGGCACCGTCAGAATGTCTGAAAACAAAATGGCAGCGTCCAGATCGTAGCGATCCAGCGGTTGCAGTGTGACTTCGGTTGCAAAATCAGGATTCTTGGCCAGCCCCAGAAAGGAACCGGCACGCGCGCGGGTGGCGCGATACTCCGGCAGGTAGCGACCCGCCTGGCGCATCAGCCACAGCGGTGTGTATTCGGTGGGTTGGCGCAGTAATGCGCGCAAGAAGGTGTCGTTCTGGAGCGGAGCAAATTGTGTAGGCATCAGGCTTGTCATCACGGCATTAAATGAGCCGCTATTATCTCCTAAAGCATGGGCACCCGGACCTTCGATGCCACTCTGACAGCAAATTCAAAGCGACGACTCAGATCTGATGCCCGATATGCAGTAATTTATCGGCGCGCTCCTGCTCCGCCACGGCGCGGATATAGCTGGCGAAATCCTCATCCTCGCCGCGTAGCAATTGCGGCAACAGATAATAGAAATCCTCACGGCGGCACCATTCACGCATGTAATCGTCCCATGAGTTCCAGCGCCGCAAAGCCACACCGCGCATGTCCGGCACATACGACACAATGTAGGCGCGTTCGAACAGTGCCACCAGCATTTCAAAGATGATCAGTGCGCGTTCCGCTTGCTCATCGGTCAAATCGCTGCGCGAAGTCCCGCTGCGCAATTGCAGATCGGGATTGTCCAACACGATTTTGAGGAAATCGTTGTACGCATCCTGCAATAATTGATACGCCTCTTCGTCCTCGGAGTCGCGCTCCTGGCGTTGCTCAAATAAGAACAGGAAGATGGCAAACGGTAGCGCCAGCGTGGTGACGATGTAACTGGCAACTTCCCAGAATCCTGGATCGAGTAGAAAGCTCATGGCTGCACAGTAAAGAAGAAGATGTCCCAGTGTACCGCGAGCGCGCACTCAATATATGCAATCCGCGCTTACAATAGTTCATCCATATAGACAGACGGGATATAGATGCAGCAACAAGGTCATTACGACATCCTCATCGTCGGCGGCGGCATCAACGGTGCCGGCATTGCGCGCGATGCCGCTGGCCGCGGGCTCTCGGTCCTGCTGTGTGAGAAAGATGATCTGGCGTCGCACACCTCGTCTGCATCCACCAAGCTGATCCACGGCGGTCTGCGCTATCTGGAAAACTACGAATTCGGTCTGGTACGCAAAGCCTTGATAGAGCGTGAGGTCCTGCTGCGTTCCGCGCCGCACATCATGCATCCTTTGCGCTTCGTCATGCCGCACGACCAAGGGCAACGCCCGGCCTGGATGATACGCGCCGGTTTATTTCTGTATGACCATCTAGCCAAACGCGAACTGCTGCCTGGCTCACATGGCATCAATCTGCGCACACATATTGCCGGCTCGCCGTTAAAGAACAACTTTGCCAAAGGCTATGTGTACTCCGACGGCTGGGTGAATGATGCGCGTCTGGTCGTATTGAATGCGATTGCCGCGGCGGAGCAAGGCGCGCAGATACTGACGCGCACCGAATGCGTCGCCGTCAGCCGCAATGCAGAGAACTGGCAAGCCACTTTACGCAAGCAAAACAATGAAGAAGTTCAGGTACAGGCGAAACTGCTGATCAACGCCGCCGGTCCCTGGGCTGCCAGCTTTCTGCATGACACCGTGCATGGTCGCGCTGGCAAGAAGTTGCGCCTGATCAAAGGCAGCCATATCGTCGTCAAGAAATTATTCGATCATCCGTATGCTTACATCTTCCAGCATCCCGATGGCCGCATCGTGTTCGCCATACCCTATGAACAAGACTACACACTGATAGGCACCACCGATATCGACTACCACGGCGACACCGATCGCGTGAGCATCGATGCCAGCGAGATCAGCTATCTGTGCGAACTGTCCAACCATTACTTCACTCAGACCATCAGTCCGGCTGATGTGGTGTGGTCGTATTCCGGCGTGCGTCCTCTGGTCGAAGATGCGAGCGATGATGACAATGAAAAAGCCTCCGCCGTCACACGCGATTACAAACTGGCCTTCGATACCGATGCCGCACCTTTGCTAACCATCTACGGCGGCAAGATCACCACCTTCCGCAAACTGGCTGAAGAAGCGGTCGATCTGATTGCACCGCTATTCAACAATCATCACGGCACCTGGACAGCCGATGCCTGCCTACCGGGTGGCGATATATTCGGCGCCCGCCCGGACAATCGCGCGGTGCTGCAGTTTGATGATTACATCCGCCAACTGCAGCAACAATACGCATGGCTGCCTCCCGCTCTGGTCGAGCGCTATGCACGCGCCTACGGCACACGCATACACATGTTGCTGCAAGAGCGTGCCAGCATCGCCGACATGGGAGAAGAAATCGCGCCCGGCTTGTTCGCCGCTGAAGTGGATTATCTGACGCAGCACGAATGGGCCAGCAGTCCCGAAGACATACTCTGGCGCCGTACCAAGCTGGGCTTACATCTGGCGCAGCGCAGTGCGTCCGGGCGTAGCTTGCAACAATGGTTGTATGATCTGGAAGTACCTTAGACAGAAGGTGGTGTGCAGATCTCAACATGAGGTCCGTGCACGATGGACATTTTGTCCCTAGCTGCTCAGCTTGCTGCTCAGGCAGTTAAAATCTTGCCCTGCCAATTTTCCACAAGGAAATTGTGCAGTTCGTACACCATGCCAATAGGCGTGCGTGTGTATCTGTTAATACATCAGAAAGAGCAAGCAAATGGGCGCCACTACACCTGAATGGCAGTTAGAGAGTATTTCCAGGTTCATAGACGGCATCATGCGGGGACGCGATCCGGATCTCGCTGATCACATGCAAAGGCTGGATGCCAAAGCCGCCGAGTTTGGACGCTATATAGGTCTTACCGAAACCGAAGCGAGCCTGCTGGGCATAGGAGCCGGGATCCATGACATCGGCAAGCTGTGTATCAATGAACATGTGTTGAACAAACCCACCCGCCTTACCCCTGCCGAGTTTTCCTATATCAAGCATCATCCTGTGGCTGGCTATCAATTGCTGGAACCACTAGAGATCGATCAGCGCGTTGCCGAATGTGTGTTGCATCACCATGAGAATTACGATGGCAGTGGCTATCCGCATGGCCTCGCCGGGGAAGACATCCCGCTCTTCGCGCGGATAGTCAGGATTTTGGATTCTTACGATGCGATTACGATGAATCGCCCGTATCACAAGGGACGTTCGCCAACTGAAGCGCTGGCTCTGCTCGATAAGGATCAAGCCTTCTACGATCCGGCCTTGCTGGAATCGTTTAGCAGTTTGGTACGCATCTCGCCCGTCATCTAGGCCAAGCCGCAGATACGAAGCACCAAACATGCAAAAAGCGGCGGAGTCTGCATTGCACACTCCGCCGCTCCCTGCGCGGTCGTCATCATCTAACTGATGCGAACGCCCGGATACCTGTCAGGCTTACGCTGCTTTCAGCGTCTGCACCTGGTCAGCCACGCCATCAATCGCAATCTTGCGCGGCTTCAGCGCTTCCGGTATTTCACGCGCCAGTTCGATATTTAACAGACCGTTATCCAGTTTGGCACCGACCACGTGGACGTGATCCGCGAGCTGGAAGCTATGCTCAAAGTTGCGCGAGGCGATACCGCGATGCAAGAAGTTACGCGTGCTTTCTTCGCGCGTTTTGCGACCGGTGATTTTGAGGGTGTCGCGCTCAGTTTCAATTTCTATCTCGGAACGGTCAAAACCGGCGACTGCCATGGTGATGCGGTATTGGTTCTCGCCTACCAGCTCAATGTTGTAAGGCGGGTAACTCGGTTGTGCTTCGCCCCGCTGTGCGTCGTCAAATAGCTGAGCCAGACGATCAAAACCGATAGCGGAACGATAAAGTGGGGAAAAGTCATAAGTACGCATGTTGATATCCTTTTTAAGTGAAGCGATATGGTGAAAGCAAACCTCCGTTGAGCATCTGCTGAGTCGGATATAAGCACGACAAAACGACTTTCAAGATCTTGAAAAATGGCTGCTGCGCCCCGATGGCGGCACAATTTTTCGCTAATTATTTGTTAGCAATGTTGATAGCCGTCACCTCAGACGCCCCGTTCAAGCGCTCACCGCTGCCACCAGACCTAGCCAGAACGCCACAACTTCAAACTTCTTTACATGAAAAACCTTGCATTTGAGTACCGGATAGACGAAAATCCAAATGAGAATAATTGCTATTTACAAGCAATTGCAGCATCAAAATATTATGAAAATGAATAGGTAATGGAAGCACGCCCGAACAATCCGCAACGTGCTTACTGGTTAAAAACCCTGCATCAATGGCACTGGATCAGTTCGGCATTGTGTTTGCTGGGCATGCTGCTATTCAGCGCAACCGGCATTACGCTGAATCATTCATCCCAGATAGAAGCCAAACCGCAGGTAAGCACGCAGGAACTGCAACTGCCACCAGCGCTGCAAACCCAGCTGGCCAAACCACATACCGCATCGTCAGACAAGGAAAGCGGCCCGCTGCCGGCGGCACTGCAAGGCTGGATGAAGACGCAGTTGTCTATCGATGTCAGCGAGCGTGAAGTGGAATGGTCGCCGGAAGAGGTGTACATCGCCTTGCCTCGTCCGGGCGGCGATGCCTGGGTACGGATAGATCGCGCCAGCGGCACAGTGGAATATGAATCAACCAATCGCGGCTGGATTTCTTACCTGAACGATTTGCACAAAGGCCGCCATACCGGCGTGGCCTGGAGTTGGTTCATCGATATTTTTGCGGCAGCTTGCCTGATTTTTTCGATTACCGGTTTATTCATTCTGAAAATGCACGCGAGCAATCGCCCTAGTACCTGGCCTATCGTTGGCCTCGGCGTATTGATTCCGTTCTTGCTGGCTATTTTGTTTATTCATTAATCAGATTCACTGCTCTATCAACCGATTACTACGGGGTTTTATGCGAATTTCTTATTCATTTATGTTGGGTGCAGCACTCACCACACCAGCGTTTGCCGCAGACATGAACGTCAAAGTCGAGATTCCTCGACTGACCGTCGCTGAATATCACAAGCCTTATGTCGCCTTCTGGATCGAAAATGCAGACCAGACTTTTGTGCGCAATCTGGCGGTCTGGTATGACCTGAAGATGAAGAATAATGAAGGCACCAAATGGCTGAAAGACATGCGCCAATGGTGGCGCAAGAGCGGTCGAGATTTGCAGATGCCGGTCGATGGCCTCAGCGGTGCCACCCGTGCACCAGGCGAACAACAACTCAGCTTCAACGCGGCCAAATCCGGTCTCGACAAATTGCCAGCCGGTGAATACGCACTGGTGGTGGAAGCAGCCCGTGAAGTTGGCGGCCGTGAACTGATCCGCGTGCCTTTCCAGTGGCCACCAAAGTCCACGCAAAGCGCACAAGTCAAAGGCGAGCATGAGCTCGGCGCCGTCTCCCTCGAATTAAAACCATAATGAGCAAGGACATCACCATGAAAAAAATCCCTTTGTGGCGCGTCGCAGCGCTGGCTGTTTCGCTGACCGTTGCGCTGCCTATGGCCGCCCATGCACACCGTGCGTGGATGCTGCCATCGGCTACTGTGTTGTCGGGCAATGAACCATGGGTCACGGTCGACGCCGCTGTCTCCAACGACTTGTTCTACTTCGAACACAATCCATTGCGCCTCGACAATCTGGCCGTGATCGCACCAGACGGTAGCCCCGCCGCAGTGGAAAACAAAAGCTCAGGCAAATATCGCAGCACCTTCGACGTCAAGCTGTCGCAAAAAGGTACTTACAAACTGACCATGGTCAACGATGGCCTGAGCGCAAGCTATAAGCTCGGCAATGAAAATAAACGCTGGCGCGGCACTGCAGAAAACTTCGCGAAAGAAGTTCCGGCTGAGGCCAAAGACGTCAATGTGAGCCGCAATCAAAGCCGCATGGAAGTCTTTGTCAGCTCCGGCAAACCATCGGACACCGTATTGAAACCGACAGGCTCCGGTCTGGAACTGGTACCGATTACCCATCCTAACGATCTGTTTGCTGGCGACACCAGCAACTTCCGCTTCGTACTGGATGGCAAACCGGCGGCAGATATTGAAGTCACCGTGATCCCGGGCGGCATCCGCTACCGCGACCAGCTCGGTGAGATCAAAGTCAAAACCGACAAAGACGGCAAGTTCAGCGTCAAATGGCCGACAGCCGGCATGTACTGGCTAAGCGCCAGCAATGGCGGCCCGCAAATGGGCGCAGCCAACGCGGCACCAGCAGCAGTCGGCACCTTGGCTAAACCGATCCGTCGCGTTAGCTACACCTCCACTCTGGAAGTACTGCAACCGTAAGCAGCTGCTCTACCCTGCGCCCGTTGACCGTAAGCGGCAACGGGCGTTTTTTCATTTTGATTGGATGGCTGCAGATAGCCAACAAGCATGCGACGCACACTAGTCCCGCTGATTACCTCACTGCCTGAATCGCCCGCTCTGGGTGGCGTCGTGCATACCTTGCACGGGCAGACGATGGGGACTAGCTGGTCGGTCAAACTGGTAGCCGAGGTAACGCGTCGTCTGCCACCTTTGCGTCAGGCCATACAGCAGCAGCTGGATACCGTCGTCGCACAAATGAGTACCTGGGATGCGAACTCGCATCTCAGTCTTTACAATCAGGCGGCAGCCGGTTCCTGGCATACGCTACCGAATGAATTCTTCACCGTACTGGACTATGCGCTGCAGGTTGCACGCGCCAGCGACGGTGCTTACGATCCCAGCGCCGGCGCACTGGTGAATGCCTGGGGCTTTGGCCCGACCCAAGGTTACAACGACAGCGATTTCAGCGCGCCGAACCCGGCCGCACTGGCCCAGGCGCGCCAGCAATGCGGCTGGCAACGGATAGAACTTGATCATGCGAACCAGCGCGTACGGCAAGCAGGTGATATGTATATAGACTTGTCTGCGATTGCCAAAGGCTTTGGCGTCGATCAGGTCGCACGCGAACTGCTGCGCCTCGGCATCGATAGCTTTCTGGTTGAAGTTGGCGGTGAGTTGCGTGGTGCCGGCGTCAAACCCGATGGACAACCATGGTGGGTGGCGCTGGAGCACCCGCTACCGGATGCGCTGGCTTCTGCCGCATCGAATTCCGCCGTCGGCATCGAAACCATCGCCGCCTTGTACGACTGGTCAGCAGCGACCTCTGGCGATTATCGTCGTTACTTCGAAAACGACACCACTCGCTATTCCCACACCATCGATCCGCGCAGCGGTGAACCGATACGCCACGGCCTGGCCTCAGTCACCGTGTTACATCGGGATTGCATGGCCGCCGATGCATGGTCTACCGCGCTCGGCGTGATGGGCGCGGAGCAAGGACTGGCGTATGCCAACCAGCATGAGATTGCCGCACTCTTTATCAATCGCAGCAAAGATGGCTTTGAAGAACATCTGAGTGCATCACTGGTGGCCTTGCTGCAATGAACTGGAGCGAATCGACCCGCTATCTGGTAGCCACCGCACTGGTCCTCGGCTACCTCGCCCTGTGTCTCAGCATTCATCTTGCTGAGCGCCGCAAACGCCTGCAGGCATTGCGCGATGCGGCCGCACTCAGACCCGCTGCCGATGGCGCACAGCCATGGCTAATCGGCTATGCCAGCCAGACCGGATCGGCCGAACAACTGGCGTGGCAAACCGCCCGCATGCTGCACACCGCAGGCGTACCGACCCGCGTCGCCGCCTTATCCGATATCGGCCTCGATGATTTGCAACAGTGCGAGCGCGCACTCTTCGTCGTCAGCACTTATGGCGAAGGCGATCCGCCGGACAACGCTTCACTGTTCGCGACCAGACTAATGAACGGCAAACAAGACCTGCCTCATCTGCACTACGGCGTACTGATGCTGGGTGATCGCCATTACGTCCACTTCTGCGGCTTCGGCCACACTCTGAGCAATTGGCTGAAACGATCAGGCGCCCAGCCCTTGTTTGCCAGCGTGGCCGCCGACACGGGTGATGAGCAGGCACTACACACCTGGCAACATCATCTGAGTCACCTTGCCGGCACCAGCGACACGCCCGACTGGCAGGCACCCGCCTATCAGCCATGGCGACTCGCAGCACGCCACCGGCTCAATCCGGACAGCGCCGGTGGCCCGACCTTCCACCTCGAACTGGAAGCAATCAATACAGACAGCAGCTATGTGCCAGCATGGGAAGCCGGTGACCTGGTACAAGTACTGGCGCCAGCCGATCCGGAACGTCCACGCGAATACTCGATTGCATCGATCCCGGCCGATGGACGGGTACATCTGCTGATACGACAAGAGCGCCGCGATGATGGCTCACTCGGCATCGCGTCCGGCTGGCTGACCGAACAAGCGGCCGTCGGCAGCACCATCGATTTGCGCTTGCGGCCTCACTCGAATTTCCGCCTTGGTAACAATCAGGATCGACCATTGATTTTGATAGGCAATGGCACCGGCCTCGCTGGCTTGCGCAGTCACCTGAAAGCACGGGCAGCAAACGGCGAACAAAGAAACTGGCTGGTGTTTGGCGAGCGCAATGCAGCCAACGATTTCTACTACCGTGATGAAATCGTCGCGTGGCAAAAGCAGGGTGTACTGGAGCGCGCCGACCTGGTGTTTTCACGCGATCAGGCCGAGCGCATTTATGTGCAGGACAAGTTACGCGAGCAGGCGGAACAAGTCCGTGCATGGCTGGCGGCGGACGCTGCCATTTACGTCTGCGGTAGTCTGGAAGGCATGGCCGGTGGCGTGGAAGCCAGTCTGACCGAGATCATAGGTGCGGCTGCGGTGGAACAGCTGATCGAGCAAGGGCGTTATCGGCGCGATGTGTATTAAGCGTGTGCTGAGCGCACTTGTTATACCTGTGCCCACTGCCGCAAGAGGTTGTGATAATGGCCGGTAAGTCCAACGATCTCTTCACTATCACCCAATTTAGCGCGTAATTTTTGGATATTCTGATCCAGCTCGAACAGTAGGCTACGCTTGCCATCGTCGGCCACCATGCTTTGTACCCAGAAGAAAGAGCAAACACGCGCACCGCGCGTCACCGGCTCCACTTTATGCACACTGCTGGATGGATACAGAATCATATCGCCAGCGGGCAGCTTCACTTCATGCTCGCCATACGTATCGGCCACAATCAATTCGCCGCCTTCGTAATCATCTGGTTCACTCAGGAATAGTGTACAAGACATGTCTGTGCGCAAACTCAGACCAGAGCCAGGGATGTTACGCACCGAACCGTCGATATGAAAACCGTAATGCTCTCCGCCTTCGTAACGATTGAACAAAGGCGGCATGTAGCGCATCGGTAAAGCTGCTGCGAAAAATAGCGGATTACTGACCAGAGCTTGCAGAATGATTTTTCCCAGCTCCAATCCGATTGGAGACAATTCCGGCAATTGCCGGTTCTGCTTTACCTGTGCACCCTGTGCGCCCACTGTCTCTTTACCGTCCACCCAATCGGCAGCATCCAGTCGTTGCCGGATTGTGCTTACTTGAATCGGTGTAAGTACTTCGGGGATGTGTAGCATCATGATTGATTTCTCCATGAAAAAGCCTCTCCCTAAGGAGAGGCTTTTTAGTATAACGTCAGCTCTTGCTCTGCTTTAAAACTTAGAAGCGAATATTTGCTGTCAGGCGTGCCGAACGCTCAATCCCAGGCGTGTAGCGATAACCACTTTTATTGATCGACGCCACATAGTCCTTGTCGGTCAGATTGTAGAGATTAAGCTGCAAGTCGAAATTTTTGTTAACTGCGTATGTTGCCATTGCGTCGTAGACCCAGTATGACTCGGTATGGGATGGCGTACCTACTGCGCCATCTGTTGGCTTACGCAATCCGTCAACGAAGCGCGCACCACCGCCGATCGTAAAGCCTGCTGGCAATTTGTAAGTCGTCCAGGCAGTGAATGCTTGCTTTGGCGTGTAATTCAAGCCACGGGTACCATCCGCTGCGACTACGGCGCCGCTCAGTACTTTACTGCTCATCGTCGTGTAGCCTGCGCTTACGGCCCAAGCTGCGGTGATATCGCCCACTACGCCCAACTCGATACCTTGTACCTGCTTCTTACCGGTCTGGAAGTAACCATCGGTCGCATTACCCTCAACTTCATTCGTGATTTGTGTCCGGTACACGGCAGCGGTCAAAGCCAGGCGCTTTTCCAGTACATCCCACTTCGCACCGATCTCGGCAGTTTTGGTTCCTTGCGGATCGTAGTTCACGTTAGCCGCACTATTTGCACTTGAGCTCAATGCAAAGTTAGCACCACCTGGTGGCTGTTTTGATGTTGCGTAAGACGCGTACAGGCTGCTCTCTTCCGTTGGTTTATACAAAGCGCCGATCTTCCAGTTTACGAGCGTGCCGGAAGTGCTCAGCGGTGCATTTTGAACAACCACACCTTTGGGTGTCTCGTTACAACGACTCGTACAATCTACGCCCAGGAAGCCGTTACCCAATGTAGCGTTCTTGTAATCGGTGTCATAGCGATCAACCCGCACGCCACCATTGATTTGCCATTTAGGGCTTAACTCCAGCGTATCGAACAGATAAACCGACGCGGTATTGGTAGAACCTACGGCGTTATTGCCATTGGTTACCGGGTTGAACCCTACGCGTTGAATCGCCGGATTCGGGAAATACAAACTCGAGCTGGCCAATGTTCCTAAGCTATTCGGATCATAGCCGACGTTCCATTGTTTCTCATGCGACAGCTCCAATCCGGTCACTACCGAGTGCTTGATACCACCGGTTTCAAACTTGGCTGTTAAATTCGTTTGGTTCGCAATGATTTCATTTTTTTGATCGACGATTTGCGAGCTGCGGGCCAGGTTCCAGCTGGCCGGGTTGCTGGTAGGTGCAGCGAGCGTCATGAAACCTGTGAGCAGGTAATCCTGCTTGGTGCGACCAAAACGCGTGGTGTTCTGCAACTTCACGTTAGGCGAGAAGTCGTGCTCTATACGCGCGGTGAACATGTCGGCTGTCACTTCTTCGTAGTCGCCGGTCGTGCCGTAGAAATTCTTCGGATTTACTTTTACGCCGCTATTGAGGAATGCATTGGTATTGCTATAGCCAGGCAAGCCTATAGTCGGCACACCGCCGTTAGGAACATTGTCCTGATCAACGTGCAAGTAGTTCAGATAGGTTCGGGTGTTGGTGTTCAAGCCAAATGCGAATGCCGCGGCAATACCCTGACGATCATTCTTTACGACATTGCGTCCAGCAATTCCCGAATCGTCTTTCAGGAGATTAATGCGGAACGCGGCACCGCCTTCTAGATTCAAAGGCTTGTTCAAGTCGGCAGTAACGCGCTGGTAATCACCGCTACCAACACCGATTGAAGCTGAGTAAGCCTCTTTCATGGTCGGCTGTTTGGTCGACAGATTGATCGAGCCGGTAGGGGATCCGCGGCCCGTATCCGCGCCTGCCGGTCCCTTGGTCACTTCAATTTGTTCGATGTTGAACACATCACGCGAAACCGCGCCCAGATCCCGCACACCGTCCACAAAGATGGAGCTCGACGTATCAAAGCCGCGCATATAGATCGCATCGCCAGTCGAGGTATTACCGTTTTCGCCCAGTGAAAAAGTGCCGACACCCGGTGTATTACGTAAAGCCTCGGTCAAGGTTGTGCCACCTTGTTGCTGCACGAGTTCTTTCTTGATGACCGTGATGGTTTGCGTGGTATTGAGCAAAGGCTGAGTAAATTTAGGCGAAGAAACGCTGTCTGCCTTAAAGCTTTCCTTTGCACTATGTACTTCGATTTCCGGTAAAACGTCTGTGCTTTGTTGTGCCGATACTGCACCTGGTAATGCAATGAAGGCCATTGCAACAGCTGCTGAACAACCTGAACGACGAGCAACCGCATGCTTGCGGCTTTTGATGTGAGCCATCTGAAGTATTCCTCTGGATTGAGATAAGTGATAAGGCTGGCTTGTCTGCAACCGAAGCGACCAAACGGTCGAAGGCGTAATCAGATGGCTGGCAATCGACTAAATGTCGTTAGATGCGAATGGTAATAATTCTCATTGCTTGGGTCAACGAAATGAACGAAGTAAATCCGAATATCGCTATGGCTGTTGCAAATCACGGTTAAGAAAACGTTAAAACAGCAAGTCTCACTAAGAGGATTGAGGTGATAATGATTCCCATTTATAATGAAGTCGCAATAGCGGTATCAGACCCTCAGCTTATGCTGCGGCGCATCTTCTGATTGCCCCCTGAGGTATTAGCCTCTAGCCAAGCGCCACCATCCTTCGGTTCAGAGTATATTTCTCCCCGGCATCAGCTCACGTTCAATGAAGCACGGATAAAAAATCCAGCCTTACGGCTCTCGCCCGGTAGGCAGGCAATCATCAGCCCCCATGGAATAACAATGACAGTCGATGCAACTCCCCTCACCTTCCGCACCCGCGAAGGCAAATCGGTAGAGGTATCTGCCGCACACGGCAAGACCGCACGCAAGCGTAGCAAGCGCGCGATCTTCCTGACCTGGCTGCGCAAGATACATTTGTATGTGGGCTTGTGGGGAGCGTTGTTCGGTATGGTGTTCGGTGCCACCGGCCTCATACTGAATCATCGTGCCGTCCTCAAAATTCCGGTCGAAAAAACAGTCGTCACCACGGTGCAATTAACGCTGCCGCACAGCTTTGCCAAACCAGATCAGATGTCGGCCTGGCTGCAGGAAGAGTTGAAGTTCACGCCCGTCGCGCCACCTTCGATTAAAACTCAGGCAGCCAAGACGGTGATCTGGAATGGGCAAGATGTAGCGCAACCAGAGCGCTGGACTATCGCCTTGAATCGCCCCGGTGGTGGTATCTCTGCCGAGTATTACGCGGGTAGTCAGACCGTGAAGCTGGATCAGATTGATGCCACACCGATAGGAACACTGACCCGTCTGCATATGTCGATAGGTGTCAATGCGTTCTGGGTATTGTTATCAGACACTATCGCTGGCGGTTTGATTTTGCTGTCGATTACTGGCCTGTTGCTGTGGACGCAGTTACATACGGTACGCACGGTTGCGGTACTGACCAGTGTAGGTGCGCTATTCGCAGGACTGTGGTTTATGTGGTCTATCTGAATCAGATCTGTAGAACGAATTATTAAGTGTTTTATTAGGGGCAGCTTTGCTCTCCCTTTTTTATTTGCTGGTTGCTTGCGGCAGCAGCTCAAATCACATATCTGCCATTTGATTCATGTATCGTTGGGACAAATAAAAAGGCCGGTCAATTGACCGGCCTTTTGCTTGATGCCTTAGTTCATTAGAACGCGTAGCGGGCTTGTACATACACCATACGCGGCGCACCAACTAATTTGCCACTGCCGGAAGCGCGTGTGAAGAAGCGTTCATCCGTCAGATTATTCACGCCTGCCAGAATATCGAAGCCTTTTGCCTTCGGTACCTTCCAGCTAACTTGGGTGTTCCAGACACGATAGCCAGGAATCAGACCCGTCTGACCATTCGCTAGCTCTACAGTACTATTAGGTTCATCCACATACTGTTTGCTTTGATGAGTGGTAGACAAATCAAAGCCCCATGGACCACGCTCGTACCGACCACCTATCGTATCAGTAACACGGGAATAGAACGGCACATCTTTGCCCTTCGTTGCACCGGAATCCTGAAGCGCACGCGTGTAAGTGAAGTTGGCATAGGTACTGAAGCCGGCGAATGCCCCGTCTTTGTCGAAGGCATAGCTGAAGGCTGTTTCCAGACCGTTATGTTTGGTTGCTCCCAAATTGCGGTAGGTTGTCAACACGCCGGTACCTTGCGTGACGATCTGATTGTCGAATCGCAGATTGAAGACCGTTGCTTCTGCCGTCAAATTGCTACCCGTCCAACGGGTACCGAACTCGATGGTCTTCGCCAACTCTGGCTTCAGCGGATTAGCTGAACTCATCGCATTGAGCTGGGTGTTTTGTATCGGTCCGTAGGAAGTATTGTAGTTACCGAACACCGTCAGATTATTATTCAACAAGTATGCAACAGCTACCGATGGCAAAGCCTTGTTGTCATTCTTGTTGTACAGGCTACCATTCAGGTTGTCTTTGCGATTGCTCTCGATATGCTCAAAGCGTACGCCGGGAGTTATGCGCCAGGCACCGATGGCGATGCGATCATCCACATACACCGCCTGTGCATTCGTTGCGTTATCAAAGTTACTGGTCGGCGCAACAGCAGCACCGGTAGCCACCACTTCATTGTAAATAGCTTCGTCACCACGCTCACGAACATAACGATAGCCAACCGTCACATCGTGTGTCGATTTACCGAGTGCGAAACGTTGTGTATAGCGCGGTTCGATACCAAGTACTTGATAGTTACGCGGCTGATGACCGAAGAAAACCCGCGTCGTATCTATCAAGGTACTTTGACGGAAGCTCTCATTGTAGTAAGCACGGACTTCAAATTCCTGAGTGTCCGAAATCGTATTCAGGTATCCAGCTTCAACGCCTTTACGATTACCGCTCCAGAAATCGCGTGGGCGCGTGTTCTGGAATGGATCAGCGTTGTACTGTGCAGTTGTCAATCCACCTGGCACTTTGGAATTGACTTCATAGTAGGAAACTTTCGCCGTGAGCTCCTGGCTCGGGCTCAGATCGTAACGAAACTTCATTGCGACATCATTCAGACGCTCGTCGCCGTTAGCACGCCAGGTCGAACCACTAGAACCTGAGTACAGCAATGCCATACCCAAGCCACTATCCAGCTGAGTGCCGATAAATGCGCTGTACTGAGTGTTGCTGCCGCCTTTACCATAAACGTTCTCACGTACAGTCGCGTCGCCCGTAATGCCCGGTGTAAATGGGATAGAACGGGATTTGAAATTGATGATGCCGCCGACGTTTTGCGGGCCATAACGAACAGAACCACCACCGCGTACCACGTCGATCGATTCGATATTGTTCAGGCTAACAGGTGCGAACGATAACTGCGGCTGACCATAAGGCGCAAACGCAAGAGGAATACCATCTAGCAATACGGTAGAGCGCGGCGTATAACGGCCAGTCAGTCCACGCACACCAATGTTGAGCGATATCGCCGTACCGGCGGTGGCAGCGTTATCACTAACTTGTACGCCAGGTATTCGGCGCATCACATCACTGATGCTCGATGCTCCAGAGTGTTCTATTTGTTCTTTTTTGACGACGGTACGCGCACCCGCGTAATTTTTTACACTGGTTTGCAGGCCTGTACCCAACCAATCACCGCTCACCTGAATTGCCTCAAGCGTAGCTGGCTCATCTCCGGTGTTTGCGACTTGCTGTGCATGCGACAAGGCAGGAAACGCCATCATCGCGAGAGATACCGCAGCTGAACATTTCAGCTTGCGCAGCGTTACTGATTTGCGGCTTTGTATAGTAGCCATGGGTCTTTCTCCGTGTTTTGAATATCTGCGCACTGGCTGGTCTGCTAACAGCGCGACGTGGTCGGCGGGGAGAGAGTGGCTGGCTGGGATGGAGACAAATCAGACAGATTTGTCTAGATGAGCAATGATAATGATTCGCGTTTTGAGCGTCAATGAATACGCGCTGCGCTGTTGCTTTTTTGCTGGCGCAAAGCGGCTGCTTTGCGCCGCCGTTTTACACCACTTTCAGCTTAGAAAACTCTGGATTTCCGGGCGGAAATGCGGGTTTCAATTTGTTCAGTTTTTCCAGCACGATGCTGCTGATAGCGAGGTTGCGGTGTGTCTTGGAGTCGGCCGGAATAACGTACCACGGCGCGTGATCCGCATCGGTTTCGCGTATGACTTCTTCATACTGATTCTGATAGTTGTCCCAGTACTTGCGCTCTTCCAGATCAGCCGGATCAAACTTCCAGTGCTTGTTTGGATCCGCGATCCGTTCTTCCAGCCGCTTCTTTTGCTCAGCATTAGAGATGTGCAGAAAGAATTTAAGAATGACGGTGCCGGTTTCTGCCAGCATGCGTTCGAAGTCGCGGATGTGTTGATAGCGTCGCTTGCATTCCTTGTCATCTATCCAGTCGTGCACCCGCGTGATTAGCACGTCTTCGTAGTGACTGCGATTGAAGATAGTGAATTCACCCTGCGCCGGGATCTGCTTGTGTATGCGCCACAGGAAGTCATGCGCCTTCTCTTCAGTACTCGGCGCTTTGAAGGCTACGCTACTAACGCCCAATGGATCTATCTTGCCGAATACACCGCGCACGGTGCCATCTTTACCTGAGGTATCCATACCCTGCAGCACGATCAGTATCTTGTGCTTGCGCTCGGCATAGAGCACGTCCTGCAGCTCAGCGATTTGCTGTGCCTGCTGCTCGACCAGCAATTTATCCTGCTCTTTGTTGCCGCTCGAGAGCGGCTTCTCTGCTGCAGCGGCATCTGCCACCTTTTGCTTCTTGTCGGCACGGAATTGTTGCTGGACGTTGGCCATTTGCCTTACCCCTTCGCTTGTTGTGCACGCCAGATGGCATGATCAATTTTGGTACAGCGGTCATCCACCACATCGAGGCCGGCAGCCCGTGCCTTGTTGGTGGCTGCGTCGTTGATGACACCGATTTGCAGCCACAAGGCGCGTGCCTTGATGGCGATTGCTTCATCCGCAATCGGACCGACCAGTTCTGATTTGCGGAATACGTCGACCAGATCGATACGCAATTGCTGTTCGGCCAGCGCCGCTGCCGCTTGCGTCAGCGTGGCGTAGCAATGTTCACCGAGTATGTGGGTGCCAGCGGCCGCAGGGTTGACTGGAATGATGCGGTAGCCGTGGCGCTGCAGATAGTCTGCAACACCGTAGCTTGGGCGGTCTGCTTTCGGCGATAGTCCAACCACCGCGATGACATGTGTTTCAGCCAGTATTTTGTTGATGACTTGAGGATCTTGGTTCATGAGTTCGTTTTCCAAAAACAAAAAGGGCAGCCTGAGCTGCCCTTCATTGTATGCGGAATTCGCAGATTAGCGTTTTTGACGCAATCTTTGGATCGCCGCC
>RCUQ01000178.1_pt1 | contig 41833 bp, 35 predicted proteins | sample 2166351 | NCBI WGS metagenome assembly RCUQ01 (sample SAMN09932597, study PRJNA488358) | compost metagenome | feature: garden; material: soil; isolation source: compost soil in acetonitrile-enriched culture | place: Germany: Experimental Botanical Garden Goettingen | collected 2016-01-27
GCACCTGCACCGTCGCCTCGAAGGCGATGGAGGATTTCTGCCCGGCGATCATCACTTCGGAGAGATCCACCGACTTGTCCCCCAGATCGAACCGGGTGCGCAGATCGTTGGCGCTGCCCTGCAGCTCGTTGACGTTGTCGAGGGCCTGCTGCAGCATCTGGCCAAAATCCGAGTTGACCTGACGACCGGGCTGGGTCAGCGGCGTGGCACCGGCTTCGACCCTGAGAGCCTGCATCTCTTGCATCAGGCTGCTTGCGCTTATTTCCATCTTCTCTTCCCAGACAAATCGTTGACACTGGCAAGCCTTAAGCAATTAGAGTGCCAATGCATAAGGATCCTGTACCCCACCTGTGCAACGGGCCATCATGCCGGCAGCAGGGATCCCGGGAAGATGCCCGTCTGCTGGCCGCGCGGCGAGCAGGCGGGCACATGAAAAAGGCCCGCATCGCGGGCCAGGCTCAGATTCCGATCTCTATTGCGTCAGATCCTCGTCGATCCAGTATTTGGATCCCGTGATGCTGACGCCGTACAGCAACCCCTTCTCACCAAGCTGGTAGATGGCCATGCCGCCGTTGTAACCCGAGTCGAGCGACGCGCTCTCCTTGCCGGCGACCACGCCCGCCTCCGAGGTCGCCTCCCAACCCTTGTTCACGAAGTTGTCAAAGGTCTGTTTGGTCTCGAACAACATCACCTGCTGATAGAACTTGCCGCCGAAGCCAGCCGCCATGCCGGCGCCAAACATCTTCATATAGGTGTGTTTGCCATTCGAGCGGTTCACCGCCACCCCGGATCCCTGATTGGTGTGGATCATCAGGGAGAACTTGCGCGAGTCGAACACCGCATAGCCATAGGCCTTGTCAAACAGCAGCTTGGCGGAGGGTTGCTCGTTGAACAGCCGCACCAGGGCGGTATCGGCCATGGTATCGAGGGCGGTTCTGGCCTCAGCGGGGGTCTTGGGTTCGAGCATGGTGTCGAGCTTCTTGTCGGCGGCCGTCAACCACTCCTTGCCGGTGGCGGCGCTCTCTTCCGACCAGGCGCCCGCCTTGTTGTAGGCATCGGCTCCCCAGCTGGAGACTGACTCCCAGGTCGCCTTGGAGAAGTCGGTGATCCCCTGCCAGGCTTCCTTGCTGGTGTCGCTCACCGCGGTGCCAAGCTCGGAGGCCGCTTCCTTCAATTTCGCCCAGTCGGCATGGCTGGGGCCAGATGCAAGTGCCAGGACGGCGGCAATCAACCAGGATCGGCTCTTCATTGTGTGCTCCTTAAATATCGCGTCAGCGGACATGTCACCCTATCAGATTTAAGCCAACTCCAAGAAGTCCCGAATGCCTCTCCATTCCGCTCCAGTCAGCAAACACAGACTTCCCATCTCTCCAGTATGGTGTCGCAGCCCTCATCCGGTCTGAGGGAACTGCGGTCCCCGGACGGTCACGACCGCCACCATCATGCATGGCTCCCCTTATCTGCCGATAGCCGACGGGCCCGACCGTAAATATTGTTCGGCCTGACAACCTCGGTTGTATAGTTTTTGGTTAGCCATTCCGGTAAAATCCGCGCCCTTGAATAAGAGCCACCTAAGAGTGATTGAGCGATGTCCAACACAAAACAGGCCCCCAAAGTAGGATTCGTCTCCTTGGGTTGACCCAAAGCAACAAGACCAATCCATGGCCAATACTGTCAGTAAGGCTTGTGCTGGCGGGCTCCCATCACTGTACCGGTGCCGGAGTTGCAAGCTGTAGTACTGACATATTGCTCAACACAGGAGCATATATTCCGTTACCTAGGAGGTGTTCGTTCGTTCAACCATCAGGATACGCCCGAACTCGCTCAGGCTGTGCTCGACCTCCTCAGCCGCATCGAGCATGGGATCCTGACTGAACGCCTAGGCTAGGATGTTATGTTGGGTTTACCGATATTAAAGAGGTGCTTAATGACGTCCGTCTCTATGGAGACTCATAAGGCGATAAAAACGCTAATTGGCGCCGGTTATAATCCAAAGAAGCTGAGGCTACGTTGGCATTACTTTACGAGGATGAGCGACAAATAAGTCCACCAATACAGCAAACCGCGAGAAAGACCCGAATGCCCTCCATCATGTCAGAGACTTGTTCACTTTCTTAGCTCCTGAGGTATCGGCCATTGCTGCTTAAAATCCATAAATTCGGCAACAAACGAAACCATAATGCTCTTAACAAATTCATCATATACGGATTGATTGATAGTGACATGTACGAATGACTCCACTCTCAAAGAATCTCCTACTGCGGCTAGGAAATCCGCATCTTGAAAGGTTAGTGTCACTGTGCCACTTTTTTGATTCTGGCTCAGAACGATCTGCTGATTGGACATTTTCCACCTCGAAATGATGCTTATATGCAGTGTCATTATATGCGTGTACTCACAGCCGTGTACAGCACGCCGTATAACGTAGACCATAGATCCTCTAGTGAGGAGATAAAATGGATTCTGACGAGTTTGAGCTGGCGATGCTCGCAACTGCATTCGGTAAAAATGTACGAGAGCTGCGGTCTGCACGAGGTATGCAACAGGAAAAACTAGCACTAATTGCTGGTATAGACCGTGGTCATATGGGAAAAATCGAACGTGGGGAAACTAGGGTAACCCTGGAAAAAGTTTATCAGATCGCCAAGGCCCTAGGGGTCTCGCCTGCATCATTGCTGCCATAACCATAGCTGTTGCTCTAACCAAATGGCCTGCCAATAAACTCGAACATGCCAAACACCTAACCTTATAACTGCATACAAACCACCCAAGTCTGGTCTGGTCTGGTCTGGTCTGGTCTGGTCTGGTCTGGTCTGGTACAGTTTCAGCCAGTGCCAGGCGAAACCACATTCGTTGTCATCAGAAGCATCGTCCAGATGGCCAACTAGAAACCGGCAGGTTTCTCAATCCCCTCATTGTTGACCACAACAAAACCATTGAAAACAATAACCCTGAGCTTGGGGGCATTCTGAAAATATCGATGATACTGAGGTTGGTGTACTCAGACTCGACTGCACAGGCATTACACAGCGTATCGAGCGCTGAAATTAATTTAGCTCGACCGGTATGAATCGCTACACCGCATCGTACAGCATCATCCAATCTGCCATCTCAAGCCCTATCCATATCACCAAAAAATGTATTCTGGCTCATAGTTAGCCAGTTCTGAGTGTGCAGCCAAGCTGGGCTGGCTAACATTTCGTTTTAATCATATACACAACCCCGTAGCTCTCATTTCTACTCTGCCACCAGTACAGCGACGAATAACTATGGGGAACGATCCTACCGGCTGAAATAGATAGGACTGCAACGCAGAGCGAAACGGCGTTGGAGCACTCTTGCATCCTAGGTCACATATTTTCATGTCAGATACAATCATAGGTAGAGACATTGTGCAGTCATCTTCGTTTTACCATTTACAACGCGGGCAGACAGCCCACTTTTTGCTTGATATAAAGAGGGTTCAAGCAAGCAGGCGTTGTGATTCTCTATAATCTAAGAGATTTTGTTGTAAAAATAGAAAGTCACATGCAAATCAATAACTTATTACTATATGATTTGTTGACATTTTTTTAGCTAACCATATGTTTTTATGATGCTTTTGTTTTTACAACAAAATGTCCTTCCAACTTAGTCCCTTACACCATAATTACAACAATTAAGGGATAGACCAGTACGGTTTTTCCGATTTAAAAATCAATAAAACTCACTAATCATCTGATTTTAAATAGTTATTTATCATTGTTGTAAATCACGCAACTTAATGTTTAATGCTGATTGTAACCTAATCAATCTTTGCAGTATTGCCAATTTTTAAAATCATGAACCCCCTCATAGAAACTCGCTCCAAAAGAAAAAAGACATTGATATATAAGTATTTTTAAATAAGTCAAACGCCGATTTATGATGATTTTCGTTTTGGTGTGGCCATTGTGATTTCCAGCACTATAATGAACAAAAAGGCTGATTGTTGTATTTTTATGGAGTGGCAATTATGAGTATTAGGCATTTGAGAGAACGGATCATTCAGGGCATCGAGAGTAGCGACAGGACTGAAAGCTCGCGTTATAGACACCATCAGACAGCACTCAACATGTTACTGAAAACATCAATTGTGCTGTCCGAGGATGAGCTGGAACAGGCACTGTCAGAAAATCTCAGTGAAACAATAGAAAAGCTAAGAATGACACTGGAACGTCAGGGCAAGAGTGACACGCGAAGCCCACTGACACGAGTGCGTCGGTTGGCAGAGTTCTACGCTGAGATAAACAACATAGATTTCAGTCGAATGACTTTTTGTGAGGCTCTGGCAGCAGCAGTACAGAGGAAATATGGTGAGCGTCTCTGGCTCGATGAGGTCACCCCTAAGACGCAGAATTATATTAAGAAAAATTTCGTTACATACAGAGAAGTAGCACGTGAAATTATCAACGCATCATTATCTAACTGCCCAGAGGCCTGGCCGATTCTGAAAAGTAGCCCACAAGCAATTGGCAGCGCGACAAAAGTTTTGCGCGATTATATGATGGGTACATCACACCCTGCCGAGCGAGTGCCTGATGTTCGCATTAATTTCATTGAAAGATTTTTGAGTTTGCCCAAAAACTTACTGCTAGATAAGATTCATAGGAAAGTTGATCATCAACGCAGAGGGAAAACCTCGTCAGATCTTGATCGGTCCGCTATCAATCGCAGCACATTCATTAGCTCATCGCTGAACCCAAATCTACAGAAGGTTTATGATGAGTATTGTGAATATAAAATAAACAAAAAACAACCAGATATAATAAATGTTTCTGACGAGCTTAGGTCAGATCGACGCTATGAGATACGAGCAAAAGTCAATGAAAAAAACAGAAGAAACAATGAATGGACAATCAACGCGAAGGGCGAATGCGGCTCTGCTATCGCATTTAAAAGTCAGCTACTTTCATTTCAACATTTTTGTCATACTGAATTAGCTATTGATTACATGTCTGTTAGCAGTTATCACTTGACAATACCTGAGATTATGCAGGCTATGGCTGAATATTCGGAAGGACTGCAAACGGGTACAAGCCAATTCTCTAGAGTGCTAAATTTTGTAAAACGAGGGTCGGATTCGAAGGGCTACCTAAGGTTTTGTGCCGATCGTGGTAACAGAACAATCGAGGAGTTTTTTAAAGACCTAGATTTTATTATCGAGGAATATCCTAATTGGTTTAAGATGGCAGAGAAAGGCATCAACAGTCGCGGCCAAGCGGGCAAGAAAGGGAAACTGAACATTCAATTCTTACTCAACATACCTGCGTCAGATCGCCGAAATGCGGTTTATAGGGCCAGCCAGTGGTTATTCGATAAAGCAAAAGTATACAAGACCAATGCTGAGCAAAAAAATTTACTTTCGAATAACACAGACGATAAAAAACTAGAGCTGGCGCATAGAAAAAGTGCAGCATCTCAGATTGGCCGTGCGTTGCAGTATTTTAGAGCAGGACTGATACAAACAATCAGTTTTTATCAATCTCCACGCAGCGCAAACTGGACTGAATTGAAATTTTACCCTAATGCGACATCACAGAACAAAAACTATGCAAGTATAACATATCATCGTCAGCGTAACCGATTCCAACTATATATCCCATGTTTTGGTACATCGATGGTTAGTGACGATAACACAAAGTACAGATATCTTAAAAACGCAAATGCAAAAAATAGCGTGGATGTTGATGTTGAGTTACCAGAACAGCTTACCCCGCTGATCAAAGAGTATTTGAACATAAGGCGCAGTTATATTGAGTTTGATCTCATGACCTTTGCGGGCGTTCAGTCAATTGACGATATTGATATCTTTTTCCCTTGGCGTAGCATTCGACAAAGCCAAGTAAACAACGAGGAAAACCTTAAAATAAGAAGTAAATATATAGAAATATCATCAAAACTGTCAGATAATTTCATATCACTGACATATCAGGCCTATCTGATGACGATGCCTCATGATAAACAACATGGTATCAACATTCATGCGTTAAGACACCTTGTTGCAGAAACGCATCTCGAGGAACATCCTGGTGATTTTATTGGTGCAGCAGCGAAGCTCAATGATGACGTGGAGCAAATAATTAAGACCTACGGTGATAAGGATAGAGCTAAAGCGATGCGCAGAGTATCTGACAATGAAACGCTGAACTTCTCATTTACGTTATAATAAGCAGTAGAGAATATTTATACAGTTCTAGTTATCACCTGACACCGACCTAAAATCGGTGTCTTGTTTACGCTACTTTCGTGCGCCCTTCCTTTGGTATCAATATCAGAGCCTTCCACCGTACTGCATCCATCCCCCCTCCCTGATTACCAGCCCGCTCCTACGCCCCCTCTAAAGCTCAATGAGCTCACCTGGGGAGTGGTCATACATCTAAATCCAATTGGAACTTGACGAAGTTCAAAACAATCAAATGTAAGTGTATGATTTTTCATGAAAGTGTTGTAACTACTGATGTAGTTAAAGCATCCAATTTAACTGAATAAACTGATGTGCTTTTATACATAGATCCATTTGTGGGTAGGATAGAGATGGCAAGAATCCTGATGACTCGTACTTTTGATGACAACGGTCATATATACGATTTTGCCAATGTCAAACTGTCTCTGACCAAGTGGTTTCTGGGAAAGCCGCGTGAACAAATTTAACGGTATCAACGTTATTTTAAGCCTAACCGTTTAGCCAGTTTATGCAAATTACTTGGGTCAAGAACTAACCGACGAGCCACATTAGCCCAATTGCCCTGACAGGCATCCAAAGTCTGACTTATAACCTTACGCTGATAACCATCCACGGCAATCTTTAGCGATACAGTCTGTTCATCATGCGAAACCTGTGACAACAGTATATGTTCGGTTTTTGTCGAACAAATCGCGTTGGCATCCAATGCCAGATGCTCTGGTTCCAATGTGACAATTTCTGTTCTGACAGCTCCCCGACTGAGTGCACGCAAAGCAGCCCGGCTGATCACATGCTCTAGTTCGCGTACATTGCCCGGCCAGTCATAAGTAAACAAAGCCTGTTCTGCTTCGCGTGATAATCGCAGGCTACGAAAACCAAGACGGGCACGGTTTAGCTCTAGAAAATTCCCTGCCAGTAATAACACATCGTTATCACGCTTCCGCAGTGGGGGGATCGGCACTGGATAAACCGACAACCGATGGTACAAATCAGCCCGGAATTGCCCTTCTCTTACCTGCTCATGCAACTGTCGATTGGTTGCCGCAATGATCCGAACATCGACTTTCTGCTGCTGATCTGTACCGAGTCGTTGGATCTCGCCATTCTGTAACGTGCGTAGCAATTTAGCCTGCACAGTCAGTGGTAATTCACCAACCTCATCGAGAAAAAGCGTACCGCCATGTGCTGCTTCAAATCGACCGGGGCGATCGCTTATCGCACCAGAAAATGCACCTTTAACATGACCAAACAGTTCACTTTCCGCGAGTGACTCTGGTAATGCCGCACAATTGACATGGATCAGCGGTGCAATATGTCGTGGTGATTTACTGTGTAAGCGGCGAGCAAATAGCTCTTTTCCTACACCAGTCTCGCCCAGCAACAACACGGGAAGTTCGGAATCTGCTACCACATCCAGCTCATGCAATAACTTCAGCAAAATCGCACTTTGCCCAATGATTTCACCATCACTAGTATTTTGTTCACCCAGCAATAACGCTTCTGATGCTCGATTACCAACTCGTAACGCTAGAATCTCTTCTTCTAAACGGCTCATACGTATCACCACTTCAGTCAGAGAAGCACTGTGCGTTAATTTATCAACTGCTTCATCGTCAAAAACAAAACCCTCAAAAGCATCTAGCGTTAATGCGCCCCACAATTGCCCTCCTAGATAGAGGCTGATCCCCATGCAATCATGTACGGGTAATGGCAGCCCACGTTGTGAGTCCAGTAAACCATCATATGGATCAGGTAACAGACTTTCCGGTTCAAATCGCACTGCTGAACGACTGGATAAAATAGTGGCCAGACGAGGGTGCTGTGCCACGACAAAACGGCGCCCCAATGTTTCATGCACTAAGCCATCCACTGCCACAGGACAAAGGCAATCACCATCCAATTTCAATAAACCAACTGCACTACAACCAAAATTAGTTCGAATCGCGGAAACCAGCCGCTCCTGTCGAACGGAACGCGGTAGTTCAGTAGTGAGATCAAGTAACAATGATGTTTCAAACATGGTATTTATTACCAGAAATGGTTTTTTTAACCCTATCAGGAGATGGTAAAAAACACCACAAAAATATATAATCCATATATTTCAATGTGTTAGATATGGCATGATTTATGCTTTAACTTATCGAGATAAAATTACTCTATTATTTATCAAGGAGCGCTTTCATGGTCTTACTCGAACAAACTATTGCCAATATTGCTTGTGAAATTCCTGGTGCAACACGAGTATTCCACAAATTTAAACTAGATTTTTGCTGCGGTGGTCAACAACCGTTAAAAGATGCCATCGCTCACCGTAACCTCGATGCCACGCTGGTTATTACTGAATTAGAGCAAGTACAACAGTTACCAAGCCACGAAATTGATTGGCGTACTGCAACACCTTCTGCGCTAATTGATTTTATCCTGGAACGCTTCCATGCTCTGCATCGAATTCAATTACCAGAACTGATCCGCCTTACAAATCGAGTGGAACATGTCCATGCGGATAAAATAGGCTGTCCGTTAGGTCTGGGGGCTCATCTGGTTGATATGCTGCGGGAGCTGGAAGGTCACATGCAGAAAGAAGAGCAGATCCTATTCCCTATGCTGAAAAAGGGTCTTAACAACTCAGTACAAGGCCCAATTGCTATGATGCGTATTGAACATGAACAGCATGGTGAATGTTTGGACGAAATAATGCACCTGACCAATGACATTACGCCTCCGGTAGACGCTTGCGTGACATGGCGTGCACTCTATACCGGCCTGACACAATTGCGAGAAGACCTGATGCAACATATTCATTTGGAAAATAATATTTTATTCGCAAACGCCACCACCAATTAATGACCAGTCATCTATTATTCTCGGGGATATCTGCATATCCCCGTGGATTTGGTAGTCGCGTATTTTGGTTATGTTGACTTTGTGAGAAAATAAGAGAAAGCATTTGTTCAATGCATGTTCATCCATAATATCGAACTTAAAAATAGGTTTAATCGGAAACGAGAATTAAGGTTGGCAGCAAGAATCTCTTGTGGTAGTTATTGTTCATAAAGTAGGTAATGTTTACGATCCATCTTTTTTATCTATCAGTATCGCTCATAAACACACTTGCTTATATTGTAAACAAAAATATATATCTAATCAACTAATATGTTTATCACATTTGAATCCGTGCTGTATTAAAAATCACCCTACCTGGGCGGCTTCTGGATAGGCTGGAACCCATTTTTATTATTTAGAACGCGCATAAATCACTTCATTTTATCTACGTTCCATAGTTTAATTGGCAACGTGAATGTTTTTAAATGCGCATTATTTTTTTCGAGGTAACTTATGTTTGGCTTAAAGCTTAAACAACAATATCAGATCTTATCTGATGAAAATCAGATGCTAAAAGAAGAGATAGAGCAGTTACAATCCAGCTATAAGATAGCATGCGAAGAAAGTCAAGAAATTCAGATAAGGCTAAGGAATACACAATCTAGAGAGCGATTTTTCCTTGGAATGTTTACCAATATTGCAAATTTTGGGCAATCACTACATGGGCTCGGTGATTCTTTTTTGGGCCTAGCTGTACAGCTGAATCAACAAAAAATAACTGCTATTTCATCCTCTCGGGAATCAGAAACAAATCGTCTTGCTTTTCAGCAAATGGCTAACAATCTGCACACGATGTTTGAACAAATTACGGCAGCCTCAGAAAATGTGGCCTCGCTACATGAGCGCGCTAGTCAAATCAATGGTATTGTTCAATTAATAAAAGGCATTGCCGATCAAACAAATTTATTAGCGTTAAATGCAGCAATTGAAGCCGCCCGCGCTGGCGAACAAGGGCGCGGATTTGCTGTAGTGGCTGATGAGGTTAGAAGTCTGGCGGAGCGGACCAGCAAAGCGACAACAGAAATTGCTGGGTTGGTGAGCGAAATCCAGTCCGATACCCAACAGGCCAAAAACGTTATGGAACAAGGCGCCATCAATGCTCGTCGTTACAGTGCAGATAGTCTTTCTGCAACTAATGGCATGTCGCAATTAACGGAGCTTTCGCAAAATTTAGAGCAATCAATTACAGGAGCTTCGCTGCTTTCCAATGCGGAATTAGCCAATCTGGAAGAACTCAGTCTTAAATTAGAAGTGTATAAAGTATTAATGGGATTATCCAACCTAACTGCGGAGCAGCTTCCTGATTACACTGAGTGTCGACTCGGCCAGTGGTATTACGCTGGTGAAGGTAAAGCCAGTTTCTCTAAATCATCAGGTTATCGCGAGATGGAAAAACCACATCAAGCTGTACATGACAATGCCAGAAATGCGGTAGCTCGTTTCCATAATGGCGATTACGATGGGGCACTTTCTGCTTTAGCTGCAATGGAGCAGGCAAATATAACGGTCATGAAGGGTATGAGCCATTTTCTAAAATTATAACTCTAACAACGATTCCTGATTACCCATGATTAGCAGTCACTCCGAACGGCGTTGCTTCCCAAATCAGTCGTAAAAACGTAGCTTCCCCAGCCCCAAGTGACCGTTACACTTGGGCTTTCTGACCGGCAAGCCAAGGTCGTCAGTTTGTTTATCACACTCACATACGCCATCACTTCCCCCACTTGGTCGTTGTAGTTTCGTTGACTGATTCTTCCCACCATCAGCTGTTTGAACCGGGACATCGCCGTCTCTACCAACGAGCGACGGAGATCTCGCCTAGATGCTCAAGCACAAGCTGCTGCAAGCGATGAAGGAGTCTGACGACAAGCATCCCATCAGCGGTATCATTCAACTCGATGATGTCTACTGGGGCAGTGAACGCCGTGGTGGCAAGCGGGGTTGTGGTACCGTTTGCAAGACACCTTTGTGGCGGCAGTGTCCCTGAAGAAGGAAAGAAATCCAATCAAAATGTGGATGACGGTGGTTGATGGGTTCAAAACTAAGACCATTGGCAAGTGGGCTAAACGACATCTTGCTAACGGGAGTGCCGTGATATCTGATGAGTTATCCCGTTTCAGGGCAGTCAAGGAAGCCAACTGTGAGTACCTGAGTGTCGTCACTGGAGGCAACCTGGATTTACTGGAGCATCTTGCGTTCAACTGGGTAAGCACGATAATAGGGAATGTGCAGAACTCGCTGCGGAGCAGTTGCCATACGCTTGGAACCAAGCCTCTACCAAATCATCTGACGGAATGATGCTTCCGATTTAAGCATCGTTTTGGCATCAAGAGCATGCTGGTTGAATTGAACCACACGATAGAGGAAATCCATCTGATGCCATATCGGGAAGATCATGGGTAATCGGATAGGTGGTACCCCATATCTATAGCCACGTATGAATAATACATACCGATAAATTTGAGGAGCAACCTCTTATAGAAGAGTTAATAACTGTGCGATTTCAAAAACAAGCCTATCCGCTTCATCAGAATCAAAATCTGTTTTCTGAAGTTTTTTGACTCCATGCTCATTCAATAAGACATGATTTGTAGGAGTGAGATTGTGAATAGCCAAACAACTTTTGACACATTGTAAAGGACATCCATCGATAGCAATGATCGATCTACCAGACTTTGCTATACGGACTAAATGCTTTACGTTTCCACCAACACCTGCAATGCAGGACATTTCTGCATCACCTCGTTTATCTAGCTGAATAGCCATATAGTTTGCCATCTGCGCTGCACTTGAACAACCAGAGCATGAATAAACCAATGGTAAAGAACGTAAACATTCACTCATAAAACATCCTTTAAAAATCATAGTCCCATGAAGATGCCCTTAATAAATAGGGCATCTGCGAAATCAATTATCAAATTTAAAGTTTCTACCAATAGCGCTGGTAATTCCGTGGTAACTCCTGAAATTATAAATCAGAGGGCTCCACAAATCCGCGTCAATAACGTCATCTTTTTTAAGTAAAGATGCATCTGCATGCACATGAGTGGCTCGCAATTCAACGATAGCAAAATTATTGCGCTTTGTTATATGTTCAACTAAACACTCGACCTGAATTAAACATTCTTGGATACGAGATGGTTTAACGGTACAGGACGCCAGCTCTGTAAATCCACCAAGAGCAAATTTATTACCACAATAACTGAAACCTATCTTTTCAGATGGGACAGGATCCTTTCCGGTCAATTTGGCAATAGATTCAATTCTATCCGAAAGGTTGTCTGATGCAACATTCAATACGACTTCTGGACAATTCTCAATGTTTTCGATAGCCTTTGAATTTAGACTGAGGCCGATGACAATATTATTCGAAAGAGACCAACTCGATGATATTGGTGTAATGTTAGTTGTATCAGTATCATCGATGGTACTCAGTAGAATTACGGTGTTTCCCCAATAAAGTGATTTTGGGTGAACTTGCTTATGCATTGCCATCTCCTTTGTAACAGAAACACTACAAATTATATATCACAATGTGATATAATTGAACTTATTGTATTTCACCTAAGAAGTCAACAACCGAGTAAGCTATGCTAACAAAAGCTCAATTTGAGGCACTTTCTGAGTTTCGCTATCAGTTAAAGCGTTTTCTTCACTTTAGTGAAACTGCGGCCAAGGAGCTCGGGCTCACACCATTACAATATTTATCCCTCCTGCACATTCAAGGATACCCAGGGCGCAACTGGGCAAGCGTGGGTGAACTAGCGGAAAGGCTACAAATGAGTCATCATGCTACCGTAGCTTTACTTACGCGATGTGAGGAGTTGGACCTTGTTGAACGGCGGAAAAATGAAAATGACAAGCGCAAAGTAGATGTGTATTTAACAGACAAAGGGAGAGAATATTTACAGCAATTGGCACAGCAGCATAAAACAGAATTACAATCGCTTCAAAATACTTTCCAAGTAGCACGTATTACAGCACTGAATGAAAACTATGAAGCTGACCAGTAAAAAATATTATGTACTAAGAGTATGAGCAAGTGAATTGCTCATACTTAATTACCAGAATACTCTAGTCATAATTCACATTGAACTGCTTACAATAAAATATGACTTGTGAATATATTTTTTCGTGGTCTGCGAAAAGGATTAAATCAATACTTTCGTTATCAGGAAGGATGTGTATCACTCTAGAGCCAGGTTTGCTTTCGACCAATTTAATCAAGGATATTTGACGCCATGGGAAAAATAAATGCTTTTTATGACAATGAAATTCAATACCATCAGGGCTTAATTCCAGCTTTACTTTTCTTGCGACATAAATATATCTCATGTTTATAGCCGCTGTGATAATAAAGACTAGAAATGACAATAAAACAGTATTTCGATATAACTCTTCGGTTATTGATAAACCAGAAACTTCGGATACCAACAACAGCAGCATCGGCCAGAAAATAGCAACAAAGAAAGGTTCGACTAACTTAGTCACAAACTTTTTATTTGATACATGATATACCATACTACACCTGATAAATAGTAGTCGCAGTTTACACTGCGACTACTACCCTAATCATGTTACCGACGAGACCTTACGATCTGGATGCGTCTAGTTAAATACTCAAGCGGTACGCTCCAAACGTGTACTAATCGACAGAATGGAAAGACAACAAACAAAGTCATACCTAAAATCATATGAATTTTGTAGATAAAAGATACCCCTTCTAAATTTTTAGAGGCCCCTGTTTGGAACGTCACAACATCTTGCGCCCAACTTACGAGCTTCATCATGACACTGCCGTCAAGATGGAAGGCAGAAAATGGAATTGTCAGAAGACCAAGCGCTGCCTGGGAAACTAATAATACCAAAATCAAAATATCCGCAGTTGATGATGTTGCTCTGACCCTTACGTTTGTCAGACGCCGCTTTAAGAGCAGATATCCACCGTACAACGTCATTGCACCAAAGACACCGCCAGCAAACATTGCTATAAGTTGCTTTGCTTGCAATGATAAGAATGACTCATATATCCAGTGAGGTGTCAATAGACCAAAAAAGTGGCCAAAGATGATACCAAGAATACCAATGTGAAACAGTCCAGATGCCAACCTCATATTCGAGTTATCAAGCAACTGGCTTGATCCTGCTCGCCAAGTGTACTGCCCATAATCGTAACGAACCCAACTACCAAGTAGAAAAATGGTAACTGCAATATATGGGTATATATCAAAGAAGAAGCTATGAATATAGTTCATTTGTTTGCCTCACCAATTTCAAGGTACTGTGGTACGACTGCATTCTTAAATCGGTTACTATGAATTGATTGAATTGAACTAGGGCATGAATCTCCCCCTAGAAACTTCACCTGCTCTTCTTCCCAAACAGAATCTAACGCAGCAGGTGTTGCATCATCAGCCTCTTTCATAACTTGTATGCTTATAAGAGCACTATCGTACTCTGTCATGGATAGCTCAATCAGCACACTAAATAGCACGTGATATTTGCTTTCTCTTTTGAGTAGCCGCTCTTTAAGCAACCCCAAGATCGGAGTGATGAAACATAACCCCTCTATGATCTCAGCGTTATTCCTTGTTGAAAGGTATTCCAAGTAAACAGGAAGAAAGTCCGGTAATTCTCTCTTATTAAGAGAAAATCCAGCATCCTCATATTGCTTAAGCAGGTCTACCATTGCTTGTCCGCGATCACGTGACTCACCATGAACATGCTCAAAAAGAAGCAGAGAGGTGGAACGGCCACGGTCGAAGATATCGCAATATATTTCTTGGAATGAAAGTAGAGAACGATCAAACGCATATGTTACAAAATCATATATTGATGATTTTTGTTCCGATGCCAGTTCATTACATTCCGCTATGGAATCAAAGATTTCATCTTTGTTTTCCCACAGATCAATATCTGGGTAGTCCAAGAGGATTGATATAATCTTTAAGGATTTCATTTTTTATCCTCACTTGGATTTGAAGAGACATTAATAGCGTTAATTCTCTGGCTATTAAACAGGTTATACTTGGTATCGCTACCTTTACAACCATCACCAAAACTAAAGCCACATCCTTTAGCTTCAGGAAATGCTTCTCGTGCTAGCTCGCGATGGCTGGAAGGAACTACAAAGCGGTCTTCATAGTTAGCTATAGCCAAATAACGATACATTTCCTGCGCTTGGTGTTCAGTTAAACCAACCTGCTCTAATGCGCTGATATCCACTTTTTTATCTACAGTTTCAGCTCGCTTATAATGACGCATTGCCAACATCCGATTCAGAGCACTCTTAACTGGTGCTATATCGCCAGCGGTCAACAGATTCGCCAAATACTGTAAAGGAATTCGCAAGCTAGATATATCTGGCAGAACACCATCATCACCTAAATAGCCTGCATCTTTGGCTGATTGGATAGGAGAAAGAGGTGGTACATACCATACCATTGGTAACGTGCGATACTCAGGGTGTAATGGGAGTGCAAGCTTCCATTCCATCGCCATCTTGTACACAGGAGACTTCTGAGCAGCATCGAGAACATTTTGAGTGATGCCTTGCTTTAAAGCTTCTTCAATGATGGCCGGATCATGTGGATTTAAGAAAATCTCCAGTTGCTTGTTGTATAAATCCTTGTCATTCTCAGTTGAGGCTGCTTGCTCAATACGATCTGCATCATAAAGAATTACTCCCAGATATCTAATTCGTCCTACACATGTTTCAGAGCAGACGGTTGGTTGACCAGACTCAATTCTGGGGTAGCAGAAGATACATTTTTCAGATTTACCACTTTTCCAGTTAAAGTAAATCTTCTTGTAGGGGCAACCGGTAAGACACATACGCCAACCACGACATTTGTCTTGGTCAATAAGAACAATGCCATCTTCTTCGCGTTTATATATTGCCCCACTAGGGCAAGTAGCCACACATGCCGGATTCAAGCAATGTTCACAAAGCCGAGGGAGATACATCATGAACGTATTTTCAAACTGTCCATACATCTCCTTTTGGATGTGGTTGAAATTGTAGTCCTGTGAACGCTTAGTGAACTCTCCGCCCAGGATTTCTTCCCAGTTTGGGCCACTGTTGATCTTGTCCATACGTTGACCAGTAATCAGTGAACGTGGACGTGCTATTGGCTGATGCGCACCTTGTTTAGCATTATGTAAATGCTCATAGTCAAAGGTGAAAGGCTCATAATAGTCATCAATAGTCGGCATGTCAGGGTTGTTAAAAATCTTGGCTAAAACGCCAATCCGGCTACCCATTCTTGGAACGATTTTTCCATTGATATTTCGAACCCAGCCACCCTTCCATTTATCCTGGTTTTCCCAATCGTTTGGATAGCCCACACCAGGCTTGCTTTCTACGTTGTTAAACCAGGCGTATTCCATTCCCTCGCGACTTGTCCATACGTTCTTACAAGTAACAGAGCAAGTATGACATCCGATGCATTTATCGAGGTTTAGCACCATTCCAATTTGCGCACGAATTTTCATTTTTACTTCTCCCCTGCCTTGTTACTGTACATATTGTCAGCCTGTGTATAGTCATTATTTTCGTCATCAAGCCATTTAACCTGATTCATGCGGCGGACGACAACAAACTCATCGCGGTTAGAGCCTACGGTGCCATAATAATTAAACCCATAAGCCTGATGTGCATATCCGCCAATCATATGAGTTGGTTTAGGGCAGACACGAGTAACGGAGTTATGAATCCCACCACGTTGCCCTGTTATTTCGGAGCCTGGAATATTCACCAGACGCTCTTGAGCGTGGTACATCATTACCATTCCAGCAGGGACGCGCTGACTCACCACTGCACGTGCAGTTAATGAGCCATTGATATTAAATGCCTCGATCCAGTCGTTATCCTCAATTTTTAGATCTTTAGCGTCATCTTCACTTATCCAAACAATTGGCCCACCCCGAGAGAGCGTAAGCATCAACAAGTTTTCGCTGTATGTTGAGTGAATACCCCATTTCTGGTGCGGAGTGATCCAGTTCAGAGCTTTCTCTTTGTTACCGTTACCCTTCTTACCCATAATATTTTTAATAGTCTGGGTATTGATTGGTGGTCGATATGAAATGAGACTTTCGCCAAAATCACGCATCCATTGGTGATCCTGATACAGCTGTTGACGACCAGTAATGGTTCGCCATGGGATTAACTCATGAACGTTTGTATAACCAGCGTTATACGAGACATGCTCGTCTTCCAAACCAGACCATGTTGGACTAGATATGATTTTTCTCGGCTGAGCCTGGATGTCACGGAAACGAATTTTTTCCTCTTCCTTGTTGATAGCAAGATGTGCATGTTCTCGGCCAGTCAGCTTACTTAATGCATTCCAGGCCTTAACTGCCACATGACCATTAGTCTCTGGGGCTAAAGTAAGAATTACTTCAGCCGCATCAATTGCAGTGTCAATCTTTGGCCGCCCAGCATTCGCGCCATCATGGTGTGTGTAGTTAAGCTTTTTAAGGAGGTCTACCTCAGTTTCTGTGTTCCAATTAATGCCCTTGCCACCATTTCCTTGTTTATCAAGGAGTGGGCCTAACGATGTAAATCTTGCGTAGGTGTTAGGATAATCTCGCTCAACGGTCATTATATGTGGTGCAGTTTTTCCTGGAATGAGATCACATTCACCCAATTTCCAGTCTTTTACTTCAAACGCCTGGGCTATTTCTGCTGGAGAGTCATGTTGCATTGGCATTGTAACCACATCGGTTTCAACGCCAAGATGCCCTTTACAGAGCTCAGAGAAAGTCTTTGCAATTGCCTTGTAAATTTCCCAGTCGGATTTTGCTTCCCAGGCTGGATCTACCGCTGCTGACAATGGGTGAATGAATGGATGCATATCCGAGGTATTCATATCATCTTTTTCATACCAGGTTGCAGTAGGCAACACGATGTCTGAAAACAGACAGGTACTCGACATCCGAAAATCCAGAGTCACAACGAGATCAAGCTTGCCTTGGGTTGGAGTGTCTTTCCAATCAACTTCAGACGGCCTGCTATCACTGAATGAGCCAAGATCTTTCCCTTGAATGCCATGCTCTGTGCCCAACAGGTACTTGAGCATGTATTCATGGCCTTTACCTGAAGATCCAAGAAGGTTTGATCTCCAAATAAACATATTGCGTGGATAATGGTCTTCGGGGCATTCAGCAGCAAAGCGAATACTGCCATCCTTCAGCGAGTTAACCGTGAACTCTACAGGGGTTACCCCAAGCGCTTTTGCACGTTCAGCAATATCGAGTGGGTTAGTATTCAGCTGAGGGCTTGAAGGAAGCCAACCAAGCCGCTCTGCCTTCACATTCATGTCAATGAGATGCTTACTATATTTACTGGCATCTGCTAAAGGAGAAAGCAATTCTTGGGCATCTAACTTCTCATATCGCCACTGGCTAGAGTGGTTGTAGAAGAAAGATGTACCATTCATGTGACGTGGAGGCTTCTGCCAATCCAGGCCAAAAGCCAACGGTTGCCAGCCTGTCTGAGGACGAAGTTTCTCTTGCCCTACATAGTGAGCCCACCCGCCACCGCTCTGCCCTACGCAACCACAGAATACCAGCATGTTAATCAAGCCACGGTAATTCATATCCATGTGATACCAGTGGTTCATGCCTGCACCAACGATGATCATTGAACGCCCATGTGTTTTAGCTGCATTATCAGCAAACTCACGAGCGATGCGGATGATCTCATCTTGTGGTACACCCGTTATTTTTTCTGCCCAGGCGGGTGAATATGCCTTCACTTCCTTGTAGGTATGTGCACAGCTAGGGTCATTAAACCCTCTTTCAACACCATAGTTAGCCACGGTGAGATCGTAAACGGTGGTCACAAATTCTTCGCTTCCATCTGCCAACACGATGGATTTAGCCGGAATTTTCCTTCTGATAACTTCTTCTAATTCAACGGGTGTGAAATGCTCACTTTCCAATCCACCAAAATATGGGAAAGCCACCTCAACTAAATGTTGATGTTCCTTTATTCCAACAGACAAGGTGACTGGTGTCTTGGACTGCCCCGCGGTCTCTTCAAGATTCCACTTTCCATCCTCTCCCCATCTATAGCCAATAGAGCCCTGTGGCGCGACCAGATCACCAGAAACCTCATCAATCGCTATGGTCTTCCATTCGGGGTTGTTCTGTTCACCTATGTTATTGACCAAATCTGATGCTCTCAGGAAGCGTCCTGCTTCATAGCTACCGTCTGGTCGTTTGGTCAATCTGACCAACATCGGAAAATCGGTATATTTCCTTGCGTAACTAACAAAATATTCATTTTTATGTTGAACGTGGAACTCGTTCAAGATGACATGGCCCATAGCCAATGCTAACGCACTGTCTGTACCTTGTTTGGGGTTAAGCCAATGATCACAAAGCTTAGCTACTTCAGCATAGTCTGGAGTTATGGCGACAGTTTTGGTGCCTTTGTATCTAACTTCAGTAAAGAAATGAGCATCAGGAGTACGAGTCTGAGGAATATTTGAGCCCCAGGCTATGATGTATGAGGAGTTGTACCAATCTGCTGACTCTGGTACGTCTGTTTGCTCTCCCCAAGTCATCGGTGATGCGGGAGGAAGATCGCAATACCAGTCATAGAAGCTAAGGCAAGAGCCACCTATGAGCGATAAATATCTTGCACCTGCGGCATAAGACACCATGGACATCGCTGGGATTGGTGAGAAGCCAACAACGCGATCTGGGCCATGCTCTTTTACGGTGTAAATGTTTGCTGCTGCAATGATCTCATTAACTTCATTCCAAGTGCTACGAACAAAACCACCTCTTCCTCGGGCAGCCTTATACTTTTTGGATACATTATTATCGGAAGCAATAGCACCCCATGCTAAAACAGGGTCTTTATGCTTACTTTTTGATTCTCGCCAAAGTTCAACCAGTGCCTTCCTGACCATCGGATACTTCAGTCGATTTGCACTGTACAGATACCATGAGTAGCTTGCACCTCTCGGGCAACCACGCGGTTCATGGTTTGGAAGATCTGGTCTTGTCCTTGGGTAATCAGTTTGCTGAGTTTCCCATGTAACCAAGCCATTTTTTACATAGATTTTCCAGCTGCATGAGCCTGTACAGTTGACGCCATGTGTTGAACGTACAATTTTGTCATGTTGCCAGCGATCTCTATAACCATCTTCCCAATCTCTGTTCGTATTGTATGTTTGGCCATGTTCACCAGAAAATTTTTCGCCTAATGTCTTTAAATAATTAAACCTGTCAAGAAACTTGCTCATTTTACTGCTCCATATACGCATGCATTAATAGTAATGTTCTATTTATTGAGTTCTTTTCCATATACAAACCATGTTATTAGCCCACAAATAACATAGAAGAGTAAAAAAGCTTTCATCGCATTCATCGGCGTTCCACTGAGAGCTATTGATAAGCCGAATGCATTTGGAATAAAGAAACCACCAATCGCACCTATGGCTGAGATAAATCCCAACGCTGTGGCCGTATCATTTGCTGATTTCTTTATAGCTTGAACTTCTGAATCATACCGTTTGATATTTCTTTTTATCATCATCCCTCTAAACAGAACGGCGATCATTTGAAATGTAGAACCACTCCCAATCCCTGCGCATGAGAAGAGGGCCATAAAAACAACTAAAAAATAGATGAAGCTGCCCTGGCTTGTCTCTGATGGGAGAGTTGAAAACAAAGCTGAAACTAACGTAGCCATTAAGCAAAAACTAACAAAGGTAACTTTTACACCTCCCAGCCTATCCGATAAAATGCCACCAACTGGTCTCATCAATGCACCGAACAATGGCCCTATGAATGCGTATTTCATGATTTCTACATCAGGAAATTGAGTTTTAGCAAGCATTGCAAACCCAGCAGAGAATCCAATGAATGATCCAAAGGCGGCTAAATACAAAATACTCATAATCCAAAGATGCTTTTGTTTTAATATTGCCCATTGTTCTTTAAATGAGGCTTTTGGTGCTGTAATATCATTCATAAAATGCCATGCTGTGATGCTCAATATCAATATTATTGGTATCCATACTAAGGCCGCATTACTAAGCCATATTGATGCGTCGGGGTTTCCCTGACCTAAACCGAAAGGGCCAAAGATATTTATAGAAATGACAATAGGGACAAGTATCTGCATGACACTGACGCCTAAGTTGCCCAACCCTCCATTTAAACCAAGAGCCTTTCCTTGTTGAGTTTTGGGATAAAACAAGCTGATGTTAGCCATACTGGATGCAAAGTTGGCACCACCAAATCCACATAATAGAGAGATTATCAGAAACGTTGAATACTGTGTGGAGGTATCTTGAACTGCAATAGCTAACCATGACATAGGAATCATAAGTAATAAGGTGCTAAATGCAGTCCATCTCCGGCCACCAAATACCGGTATCACAAATGAATACGGAATCCGTCCTAATGCACCTGAAAGAGATGGGAGTGCTGTCAGCAGAAACAACTGATCTGTTGTAAAGTTGAAGCCAGCTAAAGGCAAGTTCATTGCTACTACACTGAATATCATCCAAACAGAGAATGAGATTAGCAGGCAAGGAATGGAGACTAGTAAGTTTCTCCTTGCGATATGAGAACCATTCTCAACCCAAAAGCATTTGTCATCAGGGTTCCAATCAACGAGCGTCTTGTTTTTTCTTTTATTTATGTGACTATATTCACATCCATCTTTGTATTTTTGATATATGGACATTTTGCTCACCGGTTAGTGTGGGGGTACACAATTCCCAATAGACAATTTAAATGGATACTTTTTATTGATTTAGATCAACTGAACATATGTAATACATAGTATGAATATTTCATTAACTACCTACTTCAGGGAGGTAGTAAAAACAAAAAACACTTAAATATCATATGGTTAATCTGTGTCGGTGCCTGTTTAGCACGAACGTAATATTGTTTGGAATATTGTGGGTATTTATTTGGAGGTATTTTTATTGGGGTACCCAAAAGGTATAAATACCTACTAATGACAATCTTAGGAAGTGTCAACATCGTGAACATACTATTGAAGCACTGGAAGAGGCTGTCCATTACAATTTCTATAACATCAATTATATGTACACTGTGCTTCATATCCATATTTAATATGAGTGCATCAATTTATTTGTCATCAAGCATCCAGGGTAATGCATATGTGATAAATAGCATTGGTTCAATTAGAATGAAAGTATATTCACTCCTCTCAGGAACACTGTCTATAGATGAGAAAGCACAAGCTGTTAATAGTGTTGAATCAATTATTAATGATGCCTCATTCATCAAGGCTGCTGAAAAGCATAACCTTAATCAAGAATACATAAAATTAAAAGTCTTGTGGGGTTCAAAATTAAAAGGCATTCTTTCCAACTTAAAATCTGGTGATGTAGCAACGCTATTAAGCATTAATAGCTCTAAAGAATTCATTAGTTTACTACAGAAGATAATCAAAAACATTGAGAACAAAACTGAGTCTAAGATTGTAGTGATTAATGGTCTTCAAAAAGCATCCTCTTTCATTGTTATATTATTTTCTTTCATCGCTATTTATAGTTTGAATAAACGTTTTTTTAGGCCTTGGTCTAAATTGTTGACAATGGCTAAAAATATTCAGCATGGTGACTTTAGTTCCAAATTTGATTCAGTATCACACGACTACCGCGATGAGATGTGGCAACTTGGCAATGCTTTAAATAATATGTCAGAGGTTGTTAAGCATACCTACAACGATCTGGAACAGATGGTAGCCGACAAAACGCATAAGCTGAATTTACAGAATTTACATTTGGAATTTCTTTATCGAAGCTGTAAATTATTTCAAAATCAAGAACTTAGCTGCAAAGTCGTTGCTCCCTTTATGAGAGAGCTCATTGGATATACAGGCGCTGGTAAGATAAAAATATATATTTATGACCCACATAAAAATGAAGTAAAGCATTTATTTACTTTTGGTGAAAACGTGAGACCACCACATTGTAGCTCTTTACGTTGCTCATTATGCATTAATAACGTTGATACCAATACATTCACTGACAATAAATATAAGAGCAGGCGCTGGAATATCGGTGATGCGCATAATGACTATGGTTACATAGAGTTTTTCTTTTCAAATGAAGTCACTATATTAAATGATACAGAACAACTTATATTTGCATTTTGCAATTTATTGTCGCAAACCTTATCTCTCCACTACAAGGAGCAGCAGCAGCAGCAACTAATTTTATTTAAAGAAAGAAACACAATTGCTCAAACACTCCATGATTCAATAGCACAATCCTTATCATATTTAAAGATTAAGATTAGTCTCCTACAAAGAGACACGACAATCATCACTTCTTCTCAGGTTGAGAATATTGCTGAGATGAGATCTGAGCTGAATGAAGCATACTCAAATATCAGGAAATTGATTTCAACATTCAGAACGCCATATAAAAAGGTAGAAACATTAATCTTATTAAGAGATGCAATAGTATTATTTAATGACACATATGGCTTTAATATTAGGTTGGATTATAAAGATTTTTATGAAGACTATTCATATGAACAGGAAGTATACATACTGGACTTCTTCAATAAATTGTTTGAATGCCTGAGGATGGACATGTCTCCATCACGAATTGAGCTACATATAAGAGCCTTAGCGGAACATGTCATTGTTATTCTGAAAGGTGAAGTTGAATTTGAGGACGCTATAGCAGGTTTGGTGGTTTTTCTAAAAGAAAAAAATATTTTATTTATTAATGAGCGGACGCAAGTGAAAATTGATCTTCACGTTGTTTGAGGAACACACATGGAAAAATCTTTAGCAACCAATGCGGATGTCTTTTCAATTTTACTAATTGATGATCATCCTGTCCTACGTAACGGAATTAAGCAACTTTTACGTACCAACCCCTTTTTAACCGTTATAGCAGAGGCTAGCACAGGACAAGATGGTGTTCAGTTAGCATTAGAGTACGAACCTGACTTAATATTGTTAGATCTAAACATGCCTGAATTTAGTGGTATAGATACATTAAAGTCATTACGAGCACACAACGTATCTAGTCGCATCGTAATCTTCACTGTGTCAGATTACGAAGATGATGTTTCTGATGCTATTATTGCTGGCGCGGATGGTTATTTGTTAAAAGACATGGAGCCTGAGGAGTTGATTAGCTCGATTGAACAGGCATGTATGGGAAAACTGGTTGTAAGCCCTAAACTTACCGCAATCCTGATTGAAAGCATGCAGTCCAGAAAAAAGGATAGACTTAAAGATAAGAACCTCCAGATTTTAAGTCATCGTGAAATAGATGTTTTGAAGTTAATTGCACAAGGCTTACCAAATAAACTTATATCAAGGCGTTTATTTATTTCTGAAGGAACAGTTAAAGTCCATGTGAAAAACATTCTAAAAAAATTGAACCTACATTCAAGAATTGAAGTTGCAGTGTGGGTTCACAATGAGAAAATTACCTTTAATTAAGGCGCTGTTCCAATTATGTGTTGAAAGGCTAATCTTGAAGTAGGTCATCACCTTGAGAGCCTCTATCATTGATACCCAAGCCTTTCAACACCTACTGTCTCTCTTCCCACAACTCACCTTGCGCTAGCGTCGCCCCGCACCCCATCACCTCGTTGGCCACTCAACTTCCCCTTTGCCAATGTTGCCCTCACTGCCAGGCTGAGGCCGCGCAATTGGCTACCTGGGGCTGGAGTCGAGGGTTACGTCGCTATCGCTGCAAGCAGTGTCTACGCACCAGTTCCGTTCTCACCAAGACGCCGCTGGCACGACTTCGCAAGGCACAATGCTGGGAAGACTACGCCCAGGCCCTCATCGACGGGCTGACCGTCCGACAGGCTGCCGCCCTCTGTGGGGTATGCAATAACACTGCTTTCTTGTGGCGTCACCGCTTCCTGAAAGCCATGGCGAGCCACCAGGCGGCACGGGATTCTTGTCTTCCTGGAGTCATTCAAAGGACAGTGCAGATTACCCGTCATCGTGGCGGCAAAGGCCGTATCCGAGGCACAGGGCCGGATTACATCCTGGTGATGGTGGTGCAAGACAGAGCAGGCCACCTGGCCGAATCCATCTGGAGCGACTCATTGCCAAGACCGTCACGGCGGTGCAACCGCTTATTGCCCCAGATGCACTACTGTGCAGTGATGGCGTCGAGGTGTATGCCAGTTTCAGCGAGGGACAAGGGATAACGCATCAGGTGGTGCGCAACCGTGCGGGAGAACGGGTGGTGGGGGCATATCACATCCAGCATGTGAACGGGTACCACAGGCAGTTGAAGTAGTGGATGGAGCGGTTCCATAGGGTAGCGATCCATTATCTGAGGAATCATCTGGGTTGGCGAAGGATGTTGGAGCGCTATGGACGGAACGTGACTGTCTCACGTTGCTTGCATGAGGTGCTGGAGCGCCTCATGCAACACGTAATTGGGACATAGCCTAATTAAAGGCTAATTATTTTTTGCATACCTCATTTTTTACAAAATACCGATTTTGGTTTTAAGTCTGTGTTTATACATTCACAGAGCAGCAATGTGGTTTAACTAATACTAGCTTTCTAGTATAACCAGCCGGTCCTAAACGAAACGCCTACAAAAACAAATAGAATGGATATGATGGTCACAGCTCGTATATGCCATCCCATTAAAGCTAAATTTGATTTGCTTAAATTAGGAATTACACGAAACCTTGCATTTATCGCAAGACAGGCCGTCATAGTCAGTAATGTCAATTTTATGAGAATGACATTTGCCACTTTGTTATCAAAATCAAACCAAGTCAACACATTACTCTCAATGTTCAATGCTAGATAGAAACCTGTAATTATCTGCATTATTAAAGCCGGCATTCCAATTCTTTCGTACACGGACTCAAAATCTAATAATATTTTAGTTGACGATTCTGTTAGTGCTTTAGGAAGAATGATAAGAGCTAGTACAATGTGTCCCCCCGTCCAGATTGTTGCACCTAATATATGGAAAAATAACATTACGCCATGCATTATATACATCCCAACCAAATTAGCATTTCAAATGCCAAATATAACTCAGTAATTTTGTTTTTCCTAGCATAAAACTATGAAGAAAAATCCCCCTCGTTTAGATGTGGGTAATGAGAAAGAAGGCGTAATCGATGGTTTTTACCTGAGTAGGTAGAGTGAAGCCGCAGTCTACTTCACCAATTCTGGTGTCGTACTACCCACGATAAAGTGATCCGTGAGTGACCCTAGGTCCCCATCACGATGAAGTCGTAGCCCAGGCAAATCACTGACACGACATCCCCTTGCAGCAGCATTGCTTCAACCCTGATGCCCGAACTCTTCAACACCTGCTTGGCAATCGGACTGGCGTCATAGGTAAACGGAAAGTGGCTCGATGTCTGAAAGCTTGGTTGCACCACCATGATGAGATTCGCCAAGGAATGGATGACGACGTTCTCGATATTACTGCCAATCAGATCGTGGGCATGGGTCGTGCCCTGTTTGCCCATGATCAACATCCGCATGTAGGATGAGAGTTCATGGATTGTCTCTACCAACTGGCCGTGGTGTTGCAGGGTCTCGCCCCCCGTCATACCCAAGCCAGCAAGATATTCCTTGCCGCTGTCCAGCAGGATGCCCCCCTACTCATGGGCGAGACGGCTGCGTTGGTGATCCAGCTCGGCGAGCTCCTGGAGCAGAAGCTCGCGACTGCCAAGACCAATGTTGCCGGAGAGATAGCTATGTCCTTCAAACTCGTTTTTTCCAAAACGTGCAGTAAGGTGACGGATCACCACCTTTTCTACCACCTCCTTGAAGTCTAATTCGGCAAAGAACTGTTCAGCACTCGCGAAGAATACCTGGCCCCGTACCAGATAGGTGCGTACCTCACCTTTTCCGCTCGCTGTCGCTTTTAACCAGCATGAAGCTGGCAACCTTGTTGGCAAAGAACAGGGAAGGAGCAGTACCCCGACAAGTACCCCGAGCGCCAGGTTATGGGTAGCAACAACCACTGTTGCCACCATCACGATATTGGTTGAGGGCGGGTGCTTTTTGAGATTGTGCAGTGAATCCCAGGAGAACGTCCCGATAGAGACCATGATCATCACGGCCACCAGTGCTGCCATGGGAATCTGGCGGATCCACTCATCCATGAATACCACCATCAGAATGAGCAGAGTACCCGCGACAGAGGTGGAGAGGCGGCCACGCCCACCGGATTTGATGTTGATAATGGACTGACCAATCATGGTGCAGCCCGCCATGCCACCCATCAGGCCAGCGCCTATGTTGGCAATCCCCTGGCCCTTGCATTCACGATTGCGGTCGCTGCTGGTATCCGTCAGATCATCGACAATCGCTGCCGTCATCATGGATTCGAATAGACCCACCACAGCCAGGCCCGCAGAGTAAGGGAAGATAATCGCCAGCGTTTCCAGATTGAGCGGCACTTTGGGCCACAGGAAGATAGGCAGAGTATCGGGCAGCTCGCCCATATCGCCAACAGTGCGGATATCGATGCCCATGGTGATGGCGACTGCCGTCAGGATCACGATGCAGAGCAGCGGAGAAGGCACTAGCTTGCCCACCACCGGAATAAGCGGGAACAGATAGATGATGCCAAGGCCCGCCGCCGTCATGGCGTAGACCTGCCAGGTGACGTTGGTGAGCTCCGGGAGCTGGGCCATAAAGATGAGGATCGCCAGCGTGTTGACGAAGCCGGTCACCACGGAGCGGGAGACAAACCGCATCAGGCTGCCCAGTTTCAGGTAACCCGCCGCGATCTGGAGTACCCCAGTGAGCAGAGTCGCTGCCAGCAGATATTGCAGGCCGTGCTCTTTGACCAGGGTCACCATCAAGAGCGCCATAGCGCCTGTGGCTGCCGAGATCATGCCTGGACGACCGCCGACAAAAGCTATGACCACGGCGATACAGAAGGAGGCATAGAGGCCGACCTTGGGGTCTACTCCGGCAGGCGATGGCTTCTTGGATCAGCGCCAGGGCGACCACAATTCCGGCTAACAGGTCACCACGGATGTTGGAGAACCACTCTTGTCTTGCACGTTCTAGCATGGGGGGATTTTCTCGCTTGTTTGGGATCCATAGCACAACGCCCCCATCGGCTTGGGGGTCAGATTGAGTTCGAGCAGGATCAGATTGTTGTATTGGGATCTAATGGGCGTACAAAAGAGCTCCGGTTGTGACAACCAGAGTCAGGCGGCAGGAGCCGCAGAGGGAGGGGTTAGGGCGGCGTTACAGTCACGCCAGTATGCGATTTGTTCATGGGCGGAAAATGATAGCAGAGAGGAGCTTGTATAGATAGAGCTCTCATTTTTGCAAAACACTTTTTTAATTTTCCACCCTAGGGGGCGAATATAACCACACATCATCACTGATGTTATATTTCTGATTTCTATTCTCTATTCTCTATTCTCTATTCTCTATTCTCTATTCTCTATTCTCTATTCTCTCTCAGCTTATGAATTTTAAATCCATTACCAAGTGACAGAGCATTAATTTATTATGTCAATCCAATTAATCTTGGTTTATAAAAGCGACTTTCATATGTTATTTTCAATAAAATCGTGTGAGGGGTTGTAAAACTGGGCTCTCTTCGCTGCGTAGCAGCGGAATGTTCAAACGCTGAAATTTAATTCAAGCTCTCATAATTAGTAAATGGACAGTTTTCCGAATTTTTCAAGTGGGGGGATGCGAAAAAATTTTGAAAATCATTCTGTTTGGATGAATGTTAACCAATTGAGCTGGTTTTATCCTCTCAGCCCCCGACTGATTACTTATTGGCAAACCCCATGTTCAATCCGCCCCACAAGCTCGATAACAGCCTGAACACCCATCGGTGTAGTCAATAGATCGGCAGGTGCTACGCCACCAAGGCCCCATGCAGGACGGTGTAACCACGACAATGCCATGACGGCATCGTTTTCCTGAAGGGACAGAGCGGCATCAAGGGCGAGCACTACTCCATACACCCTGGCACCTTGTGATATTGATAGAGGGGTATCTGCTTTGAGCCTGCGAGTCACAGTGCTCTGGCTAATACCAGCCAGCTTACATATCACACCAACATTAGTTCTAACGAGCGCAGCTAACTGATGGATGATGTCCGTAGGAACCCCAGCCACAATCCACAGGTGAGCACTCAGTGCTTCACGAGGAACACCCAAGGGGTCAAGAAGTGTCGCTCTAAGGTTCGGGTTATGGACTGCATCGGGTCTCATGTTACATTCCTCTGTCTGCATGGGCTCTTTATCATGCCCTATCTCCCCCCACACTGTCGTGCCCAGTGCTCAACAAAGTTTGCACATGTTGCAGGGCCGACACTTGGTTTCCAACCAACTAGGTTGGTGTCTTGATTTATTGATGGACATCATGAGCAACCCCGAGCAATATTCTATAGTTTCGAAGCGTTCGATTAGGAATAGGGGCTATGCCTATTTATACAAGTGTTTTAAAATTGGATAAACCAATCGGAACACCACTCCATCAAGTAGAGGTGAGCGTCTATTCCAGCCCGTATGGTGGCTACATCAGAGTCAGTGAAATGGATGTTCACAATGAGAATGCTGCCGCATTCACATCAGCTTTAATGTCCGCAGACGAGTGTCGTGCCCTTGCTCGGTCACTAGACGCGATGGCTTCCGTTCTTGAACAATCGGAAAAAAATGGTGATATGTCCTAGCACCGAGGAGAGTCGATGACTGAGCTGATCTGTACTGAGCCTGGCATAGGTATTGAGCTTGGGACTACTTTTCAGGTTCTATCGGAGAACGGCTCTGAATGGGAAATCCTGTTGGGTAATGAATACCGCAGGATCAACAAACGCAGCGGGCGCGTTACAGGTTGGAAAACACCTCCAAAATTTGAGTGCAAAGACATCCAAAAATAACAAATGAGAGTTCAATGCTGGTTATGCCAGTGATAAATAGCCAGCCCAGGTTACTCCCACATCAAAAGCAGAAGATATTATAGTTTTCATAAAGCCTTAAATAAGGAGCTTAGCATGCTCGTAAAAGAAATTGTGCCAACAGAGCAGGTCGTTGACATTCTCTGTGATGTCTGTGGTCGTAGTACAAAAACGAATTTTGGAACCAATCAATACGGCTCGTTATCGGCGGATTTTGGCTATGGTTCCCGTCACGATGGTGAGTGTTATCTGGTGCATCTGTGTGAAATGTGTTTTTTCGGTATACTCGCAACAATGAGGGAGATGCATCGTGGAGATCATATGTGTGACGATGACTATGAGGCCGCAAACCCAGACACATTTGGGCGTGTTTAGTTGAATAAGAAAAGTAAATCCCCTCACAACCCAGATTGAGTGAAATACCATATTGGTATCATCGACTCATACTATGAGCCGATCATATTAGTTGAACGGCTCATTTCGTGAGCCGATCAAGATCGTTCATCGGCTCATCTGGTGAGGTGGTCTCAACGCTCACTACCACCTATATTAATTTTTTAACTACACAGTTTCATAGAAGATTGGAGCTAGGTCACTAAGCAGATCCAAACGCGATTTCGCTCACGTCTTTTTGAATAATGCTATTTATCTAATCATCTTGGTGCCAAAAACAGTAGAGCTGATGCTGGGATTAAGAGATAATTTCTCTGATATAAAAATGTGATACATGAGGATAAAAATGAACGATTTTTTGAAAACACTGATGAATATTCGTAGTCTGCGAGCTGTGCTGCGTGAGCTGTCTTATGAGCAGCTGGTTGAGGCTAAGGAAAAATTTGACGAAATCTATGCCGAACGTGAGCAGCAAGAGAGCAAAATCAGAGCGGAGTCAGCAGAACGCCTGCAAAAGCTGGCTGAGTTTACCGAGATGCTGAAAGACGCTGGCATCGATCCGAGTGAGCTGGTTGGTACTGTTGCTCCTGCGAAGGGGGATGGCACAGGGAAGGCTAAACGCACTCCTCGTCCAGCAAAATACCGCTATACCGAGGATGGCCAGGAGAAGACTTGGACTGGTCAGGGCCGCATGCCTAAGGCTATCGCGGCAGCCGTCGAAGGTGGCAAAGCTCTGGAAGATTTCTTGATCTAATTCTGAGGGCCCATGCGAGTTCAGCGTGGGCCTTTCATTCTTTTTCTGTAGGAGCACGGCATGGGTAGGACATTAGAGGATATCATCGCGTCTGAATCATCCGAGGTAGTCCAGAAAGCCAAGGAACATGCCGAAGAGCTGCGAGTTCATATTGCTGTGACCAAATTGCTTTCAAATCTCAGTGCAGGTGATGTTCCTGAAATTAATCCCGATGTTCTCGATGGTTTGTTGTCGCTCAAAAGGTCTGTTGAGAGTAATGACTGTCGGCTAAGTTTATTCGTTCATATGCCTGACGGCACACATCATGGCGTCAACATTTAACTAAAGAGCGTCGTTTGTACGCCAATCGCAGATCTCATCTACCAGATGAAATTAACGCCTCATGGCGATGCTTTTTCAAACTCCCTCGGTGTGCAAGCGGATCTGATAGCGTGTATTGCGTCCGCCACCAGGTAATTTCTCAATACATCCCTTTTCCACCAATGCAGCCAGATGGCGGGTAGAAGTAGCCTTGCTGACTCCGGCGACTTTTTGATATTGACTGGCGTTGATGCCATTTTCAAAACCCTGTTGGCCGCCATCCAGTAGGCGGTTAATCACTTTGGTTTGCTCTGGACTCAGACTGTCATGACAGTGCCGCGACCAAAAATGAGCCTTGGCAAGAGAACGATCAATAACCTGTAATGCCAGCTCTATGGAGTAATCCAGTGTGTCGAGGAACCAACATAGCCAGGAGGTAATATCCAACGAGCCCTTCTGTGCTGACCCCAATGCCCGATAGTAGTCTGCCCGCCGTTCTAGAATAGCAACTGACATGGCATACAGCCGGATACTGTGGCTGTCAGCCTGTGACAGCGCGAGATCGGTCAATGCCCGCGTGAGCCGCCCATTGCCATCATCAACGGGATGCAGGGTCACGAACCAGAAATGACAGATCGCCGCACGAAGCAGTGGATCCATCGTGGGGTCATGCTGAGTCTGGTTAAACCAGGGGATGAACTCGGCCAGTTGATCGTCCAGAGTTGCTCTGGGCGGTGCCTCAAAATGCACGATGGGGCGATCAACACGCCCAGAGACAACCTGCATCGGCTCATCTCCTCGCAACTGCCCTACGTTCATTGGCTGTACCGACCATTCGTTGACAGGGAACAGCCAACGATGCCATTGGTAAAGTCGTTCAATTGTCAGTGGTTGTTCATGGTTGTCGATGGCATCCAGCATCATGGCCGCGAGCCCCTCTGAGCGCTCTGATACTGGATAGGACTGAGTTTGTGAGCTCCCTAACCGCCTAGCCAGGGAAGATCGCACGGATTGGGCATTGAGACGTTCGCCTTCGATAGCGGACGAGGCGATGGTGTTAGCCAATACCGTATCCAACGCTTGGTCGGAGTTCCCCAACCTGGAATGACTACCTATTAGGATCCCCAACCTGCGTTGAACGTGCCGTAATCTGGGCAATATCTCGCTATCCTGCCAACGAAAATGGGGCCAGTCAGCTTGTTGCCAAATCCAAAATGGTTCCATTATTTCCTCATTCAACGTGCTAGGGTCTCAATAATGAGCCGACCCAGCCCATCATTCAGCTCAATGTTTGAGCCGAATATAACACATGCAGCAGACCAGCAGAGCAAGTAATGAGGATGCAGCTCTAGCCCGCAGAGCTTCAACATAACTACATATCTGGAATGACGTGCAATACGCATTTCATAAGCTTTTCTAGCCTCATTCATCGCCGATATATGTTGGCCTGTGCCCGCTCATACTGCACAGTGAGTGGTTCTACCAAGGCAGGTGACCCGTGGAGAAAAGACCAAAGAGTAACAGTAACTTGGAGCAGGGTTAGCTGTTATCAGAACAGTTCATTTTGGCAACAGCGCCGTAGAGTAGCCGTTACAGTGTTCTTTTTACGCTCCCCATTGAAGTGAGCACAGAATCCCCGCATATTGTGTACGGTTCTAATGGAGGCTCCATGAACGACTCTAACAAGCAATTCAAAATCCTGTCTTTGAACGGTGGAGGGGTGCGTGGTCTCTTCTCAATTACCATTTTAGCGGAACTAGAACGGGTTCTGGCTGAGCGCAACAACAATCCTGATTTGGCCATCGGTAATTACTTCGACATGATCACCGGGGCTTCCATCGGCGGAATAATTGCCATTGCTTTGGCTGATGGTCAGAAAGCTAGAGACTTGCAGGGCAAGTTTCACAAAGCAGCTCCAGATATTTTCCCTCGCCAGAGTTGGGTGCCCAATTGTGTTCGAAACATATACCAGCTAGGTAAGCTGTTGCTGAGCCCTCTCTATAAGGCTAACAACCTGGAAAAAGCAGTGACTGAGATCGTGGGAACCGGCAAGACGGTCAGATCGCTAAAACGACGCCTGCTCATCCCAACGGTCAACCTGAGCACAGGTCGCCCTTTGTTCATCAAAACCTGTCATAACTCCCTGTTCACCCGAGATGATCAATTCAACTTGGTTGATGTAGCCATGGCTACATCTGCTGCCCCCACCTACTTCCTACCTCACTATATCGAGTGGCAGAGTGCGTATTTTGCCGATGGAGGCTTACTAGCAAACAATCCATCATTCGTCGCCTATCATGAAGCGCTGAATTATCTGGATGATGAGGAGTTTAAGGGTATAACAGCAAACGATATCAAAATTCTTAATATTGGAACCCTCTCCAACGATTTTTGTATCAATCCCAATAACATCTCTAGGTGGTTCCCTGGGTACTTTGGCCTTTGGGGCGGTGGAAAGGCACTCATTGAGACAGTCATGTCCTCCTCGCAGAAAATGCACGGGTTCATGGCCGGTAAGGCACTAAATCGAGAAGGCATGCCCCCTTGCTATTTCTCGCTTGATGAAACCGTGCCTGATCAACAGGCTCGAGTCATCTCGTTAGACAATGCGAGCGAAGAGTCACTGAAAGCACTTGTCGCGTGGGGAAAATCTGTAGCAACCACAGCTACTGGCAAAAAAGCACTTATCGAGACTTTCTTTAGCACGGAGGCTCCAGCCTTCATTCACCCCACCGACCGTAAGGAAGCGTCAGAATGAAATGGTCAGCACATCTATATCTTACCAATACCAATGACGGTCTCATGAAAAGACTGGAGCCTACCAGCACCGACAAGGCTTCTCTCGAGAAACTTAAGGACACGATCAGAATTCGGACAAAGGGTGTATTCACAGAAGCAAAAGATGTCGTCAAAATGCTGGCCAGCCGTTCTCGGAGCTCAACGAATATCCAACTCGTAGAAAGTGCAATTAGGAAAACCAACCTGCGCTATCTTGACAATGCAGATGTCCAGCGAGTTGTGAAACTGCTCTTGGATATGAGTGATGACGCACGCGGAGCCTTCTTGAATACAGAGCCAAGATTTTGGGTTCAAGGAAGTTACAAGTACAAAACACTGAACAAGCCATATCATAAACCGCCACAACAGATGGACATTGATGATGGTACATACATGCCTATGGATATGTTCAAAGAGCAACCGTTAGTCGGCCATGAGCTTCTTCTCCTACTTGTAGATGCATCGCTAGCATCTTTGGCAGAAGAAAACTACAACTGGAAAGCATTAAAGAAGCCTACTTGTGGACGTATTGTCATCGAAGATAGAAATGTGCATGTAGATGTGCCCATGTATGCAATCCCAAGAGATCAGTTTGAAACTCGAGAAGTGGCATTGAACTCTGTCGCAGGGATGGATTCACTGAATGAAAGTGTTCTCAGTAAGTCAGCCACTCGAAAGCTTGATGAAAATTGTGTTTACTTGGCTATCAGAGGAAAGGATAAGTGGATTAAGTCAGATCCAGAAATCGTTGCGCGTTGGTTCAGGAGCGCAGTAGCGCGACATGGTGACCCTATGCGGCAGGTCTGTCGATACCTGAAGGCTTGGCGAGATGTGCAGTGGAAATCTCCTGAATTATCCTCCATAGCTCTTATGAAATGCGTCGTTGACACCTTTGATAATACACCTATGCCTGACACAAAAGATCATGGTGAACTTTTGTTAAAAGTAACAGAACAGTTGGCCACCAAGTTAAGGGATGGAGTGGAAAGTCCAGATGCCTCAGATGAAGGTCGCTTGTTGTTTCCCAAGGAAAAGATGGATGATAATACGGTTCAGAGCATTATCTCGAAAGCAGAGACTCTGCACGAAGAACTTAATCGAGCACTGAATAGGCTCTCAACAAAGAACGAAGTACTGAAAACTCTAAATGGACTTTTTGGTGACAGTGTTGTAAACGAAGAGCTTATCAAGCCTTGGGTTGCCATACCTGCATACCAACAACAACGACAACCTCAACGACAAAGCCAAATGACCGATTCAATGACGAGTGGTTGATAGTGACTATCCATAACTTGTTATTACATAGCGGCTTTCGATATGTCGAGAGTCGCAACATCACCGGCCTACCAATTTCTCTACCGAGAGAGTGTCCAGCCTATATAAAAGCCTACCAAACACAGGCAGGTGAATTCATTATTGCTGTAGTTAGGCCAAGAGAAGATCTTAGTCGCTTGCCGGAAACTTACGTTATCAGTCGCCCTGCCAACTTAATCGGTATGGCCTTACCTCACATAAGCAGTTTCCAAAGATTATGTTTGGTGAACCAGGACACTGCCGATTGGGATCCCCAACACCCACCTGCTGTAATTACCATGTTAAACAGCCTGATCCAGCAAGCATTGGACAATGCCGTAACAGCTGGCCATCAACGGCAAGAGGAATTTCAAACCGAGTTTGTGAACTACTGGAATGGGGTCGTGGATGCTTACATTTATGGTGATGCAGGCAAGCTTTCAGGTACAAAATTCTCATACAAGTCGCTGAAAGTGGCAACCTCAGCAGATGGACAAACAGACAAAGAATATGTTGTCTTCCACAACGCTGGGCAAAGGGATGACTGGTTTAGGTTACGAGGAGAAAAACCGGCTGTGGGCATTGATGGCGACGTGACCGTTGTCAGAGTTAACAACACTGCGATAGCACCAAGTAAATGGCCGCCTCAATCACTCAGGGAAGTCTTTGATTGGTTAAAATCTGCTGACCTCCCTGCTCATGACTCACTGGCCAATGGAATACTCACCAGGCTCACCAAGGGCAGGCAAATGGTGTTGTTCGATATTTCGAACGAAGGCATCATTGGCTTTGAAGTCTGCTTCAGTAAAGCCACCCAGTCGATCCTGAAACACCGTACAACGGAACGAGCTAAATCTAGGGGAGGTAAACACAAACTAAAGCTCGGCTCTACCCTTCCTATGCTCAGATCAAAATCCGCAACGACCGCATTCTCTCGCTTAAATGTGAGCTCGATAAGCGACCAAGAGCTTCAACGGCGCAACAGACCTGTTTTCCTTGATCTTGAGAACAAGCAAATCTTGATAATTGGCTGCGGCACCATTGGTGGCTTTGCTGCTCAGCTGCTTGCCAAGGTAGGAGCAGGGCGTGGCAATACCGGTCGGCTAGTTCTCTGTGACAGTGACATTCTGTCTCCAGGCAATCTGAGTCGGCATGCTCTCCCAGCCACTTATATCGGTTGGAATAAAGCTGAGGCCCTAAGTAAGCTAATAAAGCGTGACTCTTTGGGCAATCCAAGAATAGATGTCAAACCTTATCGTTTTGAAATGAATGAAGATAATATTCGTGGCTATGATATTGTGATCGATGCTACTGGTCACGCCCCAACAGGTAAAATGCTCAGTTACTTGGCTCGAGCTTCTACCCAACGTCCTCCCTTCATCATCCACGGCTACAATGATGCTTATGGTCAAGCGTCTGTTGTTATGATCGACGATGGAAAAGCCTGTTATGAATGTGCCAAGCGTCTCGAGATCCTCAAGGAGGTCGATAGACCTGTAGCTCCTCATCGAGTTTCCTGCGGCAGCATTTTTACACCCTATGATGCTAGCGTCAGCACAATTACTGCCGCACTAATTCAAGAGGCCGTGCTGAATACTCTTCAGGATAAGCTTCCCTGGACCTATGCTCAACACTCGACAGGTAATGTAATTCATCATAAGCGTAGAAAGCTGAAAAAATTTGGAGAATGTAGTGTTTGTTCCTGACGTCAAGGCTGAGCTGACCTTGAGTAATAGAGCTGGTGGACTAATAATCGTTGAGACTGCGGTACTTCATATTTTAAATCGATATCGGCAGTTACATCACAGTCAACCTGAGCAAGGAGGTGTATTTATTGGAGAAATTCGGCCACCTCATATAATAATAACTCACGTTACAGAACCTAGTCCCTACGACCAAGCATCGCGTTTTGGTTTTGTACGTAAAAAACAACACCATCAAGTTATGGTTGATCAACTTTGGCACACATCAGGAGGCTATCTTACTTACATAGGTGAGTGGCATACCCATCCTGAATCGAATCCTTTGCCCTCTGCCACTGACGTATCTAGTTGGCGTAAAGGCTTACCTAAAAACAGCACATCCATAGTAGCGATCATTGGTCAAAAGACTGACTGGTGGGGCTACTGTGAGAATGGTCGCTGTGAAGCATTGAAGAATATACTAATTTGAAAGATACAGTGGTATCTGAAATTTTAATTTCCTAACTATTAAGATGCACTAGGGTAAGGTAATTTTAACCATTTCCCATATTTAACTTGCCATGCACAGCTCAAAAAATGTTGGAAGCAGCTATAGGGTAAATTCATATGGTAGTCATCGAGCAAGCTACAAGACACTCATAGTCTAAGATGCTATTTTTAAAGAAAAAATACAACGTTTTCTAGAGAGAATTGACACACCTAGAGTTCGTTCCCGCAAGTATGCCTGCTGGAAAGGAACTGCGAGGTTAAAATAACAGGCCGGAGCTAATGAAAAACTGGATTTATTGCTGCTGGGTGGCGCTACAGCAAGCATTAGAAAATACTAGGTTGGGTATCAAAAAATATGTAGAGAAATTGGTGGTTTAGTTGAATCTCATTTCCATTTTGGTGGATTCTTTCAGTCTTGCAGCTTGCGCTGCATGGGGCCACCACAAAATTTCATTTTTTTTGCTCATTCATATGCATGACGCTACACATCATGCCGTGAATATACAGCATTATTTATCTTAGCAGAATAATTTAGTGATTTTACATATCAACCATTAGCAATGGCAAAAATCCTTATCACTAACCGGCATATTAATTACTGGATTTTAGGAACCCAAGTTTCAAATTTTTCAATAGCAGTACGCATTTCCTCAGTCATAGGCTTCTCCTTTAAAACCTTTACCCTTTGATTGAGATATAGTTCATCAGAAATTATAAAATCAGTGCCATTCACCAAGTCTAACATTCTAATTAACTTTCCATCTTTATCGATACACTCGAAGTTATTGACAAATTTATTGTAAGCCAGGAATGCTTCCTCGTTCTCCTGCTGATGGTGCATATCAAAACCGAAGTCGGAGATATACTTATTGTCAATAACAATACCATCGGTACTCATTCCACCAAACAACTCAACCTGAATATAGAAACAGCCAGTAACAGAATGCACCTTTATTGATTTTACTGTCTTATATATTATATCCCTTACCTCGTTCCTTATATCAGCCTGATTGTAGTCAATGAAGTTTGGTGGTATCAGCATATATATATCTGGGTTAATAGAAGCCTCCGCATGACTAATCTCAATGGTCAATTCTTTATTTAACTGTTTACGTTCCCTAGATAATTTATCTAGTCGTTCAGTCAACAGAATATGTATATCTCCCTCTGTGGTTGCTCCCACAGATTGAATCATGATTTCTATTTTTGAACTTATCGATTCTATTTTATTTTTAATCGAAGCAACTTTATTCTCATTTGTATTTTTTTTAGGCTGAAGTATCACGCTGCCAATCAGCAACATTAGTGCATACTCAAAATATCTATTATCAAATGTTGCAGCTGTGCAGCTTTTCACCGAAGTGTCTGACCTTCCGCTGCATTTATAACGGAGCTTTTCATCTTTTTTTCCGGCTTTACTACGGTAGACCTGTAGTGAACTGCCACAGTCCCCACAAGTGGCTATACGCATTCCAGTAACAATGCCCGCAGCGTTTTTCATCTTACTAGTAAACTGTTTTTTTTCACTACGCACTCGCTTAGCTTGTGCAAATTCAGCCTCAGTGCAAACAGCGGGATAATAATTTACCAACAGATGCTCGCGACCATCAATATGAATTATTTTTTCGCCTAAAACTGCACGATCACTTATAATCTTTTTAATAAGATTTATTCCCCACCCCTCTTTATTAGAATTTTGAGCTATTGTAGGGGGGGTATAACTTTCATCTAAATGCTTTTTAATTGCTATATGCCCCCTCCCTTCTCGAATCATCATAATCATTTCTTTAACTATAGAGAAATAATATGGATGAGGGCGTACAAACCCAGTTGTCGTATCAACCCAAAATTTATTTTTACCGAAGCCATTAATTGCAGCTGGATAACCATCTGCATCGCACTCACCATTTTGATGACGCTTTAATGCAACACGAGCTGCACCAGTAACCCGAGCAGAAAGTTTATTTGTATAATCATTGCTGCTTTCAAGTTTAACTAGTGACAAAATCGCGGATGCAAGATTATCCTTTTGATATACTGCCCCATCAATCCATGTATAAACAACAATATTGGCTGCGAGAATACAGGTTAAGAACTCACTGGCTCTTGTTAACGCTAAGCGAGAGAAACGATCGATATTTTCCATGGCCAATACAGAGCCGGGTGCAATATGACCTGAACGACTTAGTTCAATAAACCTCCCCAGACATCCATGTTCAATGTTTTCCCCCTTACTGGCTGACATTCCGTTATCTGACATATAGATAACGGGCATGTTACTATATTTTAACTTTGTTGCGTCAACCAAAGCCCCCTCAGTCTGACGTTGTACGCCAGTTTTATTACCGGCGGCCTGCTTATCCGTACTTACACGACTATACAGATATAGTGTTGGTGCAGACGACCTTAAATCCATAACATCTCCAAAAATTGATTCTATGACGAGGCTATATATGCTAGATACACAACTATACTTGTACGCTACCGGTACAGTTGAATTAAATTAAAGCAGACATGCCTAGACCAGATGCCCAGCTACGACACAATCACTTAGCGCCGTTCATTTTCTGAACACAAACACTATTGCCGACACACGGTATATAACCACTAGCAAACATTTAAATGGAAGGTTATATCCAAAAACACTAGATATCAACCCCCATCAAAAAATAATCACCTCATCAGAAATAAACTATCCATACTCTCTATTATTAATTTCCACTTATATATTTCAGGCTAGGAAGTAGCAAGGAGAAACGAGGGTTCGCAGTCATACTGCCGTAATAATACCACCACCATGGCGATGTCTTGTTCTTTCTCAAGATACGCTTGCTCAAGCGCGAAATGAAGGTTGCGCATATTCGGTGTAGATGACGATAGACTCCAATGATAAAAAGATACTTGACCAAAGTCCGTGATGGTGTGGCACCGAGAACATGATGGTCAGCCGATGAGTTTGGTCAAAATAAGCAGGAAGAACGTGACCACGTAAACATATTAATTAATTATATTGAATGTCACTTCTTTGACCAACTGGCAAGTAAGGAAGATCGGCACATTTCTGCTTTCTGCTTTCTGCTTTCTGCTTTCTGCTTTCTGCTTTCTGCTTTCTGCTTATCAGTGATAAGCGTACTTATTGCATGCCCCATGCATAATAAACTTTAATATACAAGAGAGACTTTCATATTTTCTCTTCAATAAAAAGCCTGCGAGGGGTAGTAAAACTGGTTTCTCTTCGCTGCGTAGCAGCGGAATGTTGAAACGCTAAAATTTTATTACCTCTCTTATTATTAGTAAATGGACAATTTTTAGAATTTTTCAAGTGGGGGGATGTGAAAAAAAGTTAAAAATCACCTCCCTTGACTAAATTACAACCAACAATGCTGGTTTTTACCTATCCCCCCCGTCGACTTATTACTTATTGACAAACCCCATGCTCAATACAGACTATCAGATCGACAATTACCTGTGCCCCTATCGGTGTAGTCAAGAGTTACTCTGCTTACGAGCAACTCCTGGTACTGGCAGCGAAGTTCGCGGCAACCAGCAGGATGATCAGCACCAGACTGCGATCCATGACGCAGGTTGCAAGCAAATCGGCACTGCCTAACTGTTTAGTGTAGATCTCCCCCTCATGCTGTAGGCTGTAGACACTGGCATGAGGAATTCGAGTCAGAACTCGTGACCGAGGACACTGTTGTTGATGATCGCATCGTCATCACCTCTCAAGAAAAGACACAAAATATCGCGCATTGAAATCTAATATCACAGGTTAAAAAATGCACACATCACTTCTTCCTCTTTCCCGCTCATCAGGTATAATCCGCAATCTTTTTTTGCATTAGTGACCAGCGATCCTCTATGACCGTCAACCGTTTTGACCCTAGCTCAGACAGCCTGACACCTGCAACTACGCGGGTTCAGCCATCGGACGACCAACCTGTCCAACAAGCGACTTCCAGCATTATTAGGTCTCACCATCCAAGGATTGGTTTTGTGAGCTTGGGTTGCCCCAAAAACCTGGTCGATTCCGAGCGCATCCTGACCCAGCTGCGTACCGAAGGGTACGATGTGGTGCCCAGCTATGACGATGCGGAGCTGGTGGTGGTCAACACCTGCGGCTTCATCGACA
>RCUQ01000179.1_pt1 | contig 41667 bp, 56 predicted proteins | sample 2166351 | NCBI WGS metagenome assembly RCUQ01 (sample SAMN09932597, study PRJNA488358) | compost metagenome | feature: garden; material: soil; isolation source: compost soil in acetonitrile-enriched culture | place: Germany: Experimental Botanical Garden Goettingen | collected 2016-01-27
AGGCTTGAACTGATCTCCAGCCAACTTTCTCCAGATTGGCGCCGCTGAAGGAGGGACGGGAAATCATAGGGGATATCTTCAAAGTGCGGCCGACGTTCCAGAATGAACTCTTCCAGTTCCTCCTTTTCATCCTTTGCCCCTGACAATTCGTCTGTGCCGCCCTGAGGCTCTTCGTCCCCTTCAACCTCCGTTTGCTCGTCCTCGCCTTCGGGATTGCTCTCTGCCCCTTCCGAAGCATCGTCAGTGCCTTCCTCTTCCGGCTCCTGCTGCTCTTCATCGCTCCAAGCGAGTTCATCCTGTTCTCCGCCAGCAGGTTCAATCTTCTCGACATTCCATTCCACGATGGTCACCTTGGCGCCGGGCTGCCGGTTGTCGATATCCACGCCACACTCCTCAATGCTCATTTGCGGATTTCCCAGCTGCACGATGATCTGTTCATCGATGGAACTGACCAGCGTCAGGTAATGCTTCTCCAGATCCTTATGCTGCATCTCCAGCAGCACCTGCGCCTTCTTGCCGTTGACGGTCACCTTTGCCAGTGTTGCGTTGAATTTTGCGTGCTCTCCCATGTTCATCCAACCTTTCAGGTTTTATATGGCCTTGATCAGGACCTCGATACGGGGCTTGCTGCTGTACCGCTTTCTGGCATAAGCGTCCACTACCTGGCTATCATCCACCCACATGACCCCTTTCAAAGCATCCTTGATGCCCTTCAGGTAGTTGTCTGCGTCCGGCTTGGTAATGGGAAGGATTTTCCCAGCTTCGGCTTCTGCTGCCTTCTTCTTGCTGAAGGACTTGGGTATGGACCGGTAGGCCGTCACCATCACGTAAAGCGGACCTTCCAGGAGTTGATCCGGCGCGTGGTCTGCTGCTGCCAACCGGATGTATTGCTTGAAATCCCTACTCTTCTTGGGGTCATACATGCGGACAAATCCTGCTGCGGTGCTGGCCCGTGGCCTTCCTTGTGCCACCGGTTCTCCCAAAATCGTAAATTGGATCATGCGCTCACAACTCCTCTCTTAAGCACCCAGACGCCCTTTCCCCGGCGCGGCTCCAGTTCCATGTGTCGGCTGCTGAACAAGTACACGTCGGCAATGATCACATTGCGCTGCAAGACGCTGTACTGCACGTAGCGCTTCATGGCTTGACCACCTCCAACTCCGTTGCTGTGGGCCTCTCAGAGACGGCCAAGGTGTGGATGGAAATGTGTTTGGACATGCGGTCCAAGGCGTTCAAGGCCAGGTTCTTGGTTTCGTATTCCGGGCCAATCTTTGTGTTGGTACCGATGTGGTAGATATAAGGCATCAGGATGCGCTCCTTTCGTGGTAAACTCTGACGCATTCGCAAAGGGAGTCATACAGCCGCAAGGCATCGGCCTTCTTTTCCGGCTTGATCATCGGGTTGTCCAGATACTCCGCACCTTTCACAATGCGGTCCAGCAAGGCAATGTACTCCTCTTCCGTCATGGATACCACTCCTCGTATTTTTGATTCCAACCGTGGAACAGGTACTTGAATTTGTTCACCCCTACGTCCCGGCCCTTGGCGATGATTGACTCAACCACCTTGGCGCCGCTCTTATGCTTCTCGTCTGTGTTGTGCCAGAGAAATTCCACCACATCGGCGTCCTGTTCGATCTCCCCGGACTCCCGCAGGTGCTCCAGCTTCGGCTCCTCGGCCTTAGCTCCTTCGCGGCTGAGTTGGGACAACAGGATGATGGGGCAATCCAGGTCAAAGGCGGTTTGTTTGGCGGCCCGCGTCACTTCTCCGATAGCCTGGGACCGGTTGCTTCCCTTCGCCACAGGGATATTCATGATCTGCAGGTAGTCGATCAGGATGGCCCCGATTTTCCCGTGCCGGCGCTTGATCTTCCGGGCAGTTGCCTTCACTTCGTGGATGGTTACGTTCTTGGCATCTTCGATATGCAGCGGAAGCAGTTCCAACTGGTCGTAAGCCTTACGGAGCTTTTCTTTCTCCTCCGGTGTTAGTTCTCCCTTACGGCGGATACGGCTGATGGGCATGTTCGTCTTGGAGGACAGCATCCGGGTCAAAAGTTGAGCGCGTTTCATTTCCTGGCTCCAGATCAGTACCTGTCCGTTATCCGAGTTGCTGGCGATTCCGCTGGCCGTCTGCAAGGCGTTGGCCGTTTTTCCTACGCTGGGGCGACCAGCCTTGATATACAGCCATCCACGCCCAATTCCGCCCATCCACTCGTCGAAGGATTTGAACCCGGTCTTGATCAGGTCGTCCTCCGTGTCCAGCCAGTCAAAGAATTCCTTGCGGGTTTCGGAAACGTGCTTCATGTTTCCGCCGGTAGTCGGCCGAACGCCTAAGGCGACTTTCTCCAAAGCGGTGAAATAAGCTTCGTCGCTCTCAAACTCTTCCTCGTTGGTCAGCCTGATAATCTTCCCGCCAGCCTCCACCCCGCGCCTTCTGTAGGCGTTTGAGCGGACCATCTGGGCGTAGTAGTCGGCATTTGCAGCTGAGGGAACGGAGTTGGCAAGTTTGCTCAGATAACCCACGCCGCCGATTTCTTCCAGCCTCTCATACCGCACAAGGGATTCCGTCATGGTCATCATGTCGATGGGCTGGTTATTTTGGTACTTGTAGAGCATCCCTTTCCAGATCAGGCTATGAATCTCGCGAGAAAAATCTCTGGGTTCCAGCAAACTGGCCACATCGTCCATAACAGAATCGTTCAGGAGAACTGAACCTAAAACACCGCTTTCTGCATCAAGAAGTTCCTCCATCTGGGGTATAAACAAAGTCATCAGGGCTACCTCCTGCATTCATGTGCCGGTTAAAGGCAATTTCGTAATTGCGATACTCGATGGTTTTGTCTGTTGATTCGGGTTTAGCGAATTTCCTGAGGGCGACTTCCCGGTCTGGGCCGGGTTTAGTTACAGGTGAGCAATAGCCAAGGGCGACCGGTTCCGACGGCACGTTTTCGGTTATGGCTATCCTTTCGTTGTGCTTAACCCAATCGTCATAGCAGCGAGGCGCAATGTATTTAAAGGTGTTGATCTTGTCCATACGATGCTTGGGTTTAAAGGTGAAAAATGCTTTATCAATGCTGGCGATAACGAAATCCACCGGAATGTCCTTGATGATCTGGAGAATAAGGCCGTGATCCTCGGTGTTTATCTCAAATCCGGCATTTCGTCGTTTCACGAAGTGATCCCGGATTTTCTGGAATCGACCCGTTTCGTCCTCCTCTTCTTCAACAACAACAGCAAGATCTTTTAAAGCATTTAAATCTTTAAAAGAACTGTATGAAGAAACAGAATCAGATCGGACATTTATGTCCGTTCTGGTGTTCAGATCGGACAAATTTGTCTGTTCTGAATTCGGCAGATCAGACATTTCTGTCCGATCTGAATCTTCCAGAGTGGACATATTTGTCCGTTCTGAAATGATGAGATCGGACATTTGTGTCTGATCTGAATTTTCAGATCGGACATTTATGTCCGTTCTGAGGTCTTCCCGTTTGGAGTGTCTGACCTCAATGATGACCCCGTACTGTGCTCGTGATGTTCGTATGTACCCATTTTGCTCCAGGGCCTTCAATTGCCGACTGACTGTTTTTTCATCTATACCGAAGTGATCTGCGACTTCAGACAGCTTCATTGGCCTTCCATCAAGAACGATGCCCAGCGTCTCCCCGTCTCTTTCTTCCTCCCTAGTCGTGGAGCTGACGCACCATAGAAAGAGCCATAAAGCCTGTCCTATTCGCTTGTAGTGTTTTGGCTCCAACAGTCCGGAGTAGGTTGGAAACGGGGAACTTCCGGGCATTCAATCACCCCGCATTCCGTGGCTCATACTGATTGTCTTGCCCCATAACCCTGGCGTATTCCGGCACCCACTTGGGCGCCCCATACTTCTTCAGATAGCCCAAGACGTTCCAATACTCATTCACCGGCTGATCTTCATGAAGGGCCTTCAGGAGCTCCCAGCAGCCGTACACATCATTCATGGCTCTATGCGCCCCGGTAAGCTCTATCCCCATCCTGCCGCACATGTCCGTCAATTTGTGCGGGTATGTGAATCGATCACGGCAAATGGTGAGTGTATCGATAAAAGGATTTTTGAAGGTTATGCCGGCAAGCCGCTGCAGGCTGAAATGGAGGAAGGATAAGTCAAAAGCCGCGTTATGCGCGACTAAGGTGGAGCCAAGCATCAGACGGTTGAGCATCTGGAAGGCTGTCTTTTCCTGAATCCCGGTCAGCATCTCCTCCGTGGTGATGCCCGTCAGCTCCGTGATCTTCGGGGAAAGCACCAGGGGCTGCTCCACCAAGGTGCTGAACCCGCTGGTCACTTTACCATCCCGAATCCGGATGGCTGCCATTTCGATCACCCGGTCTGTCTCTGGGTTGAGTCCCGACGTCTCGAAATCAAACACGCAGATATCATTGATCAATTTCATTCTCCTCTCTCCAGCCAGACCGTCCGGGTCTTATAGCTGGCCTTCTTGATCTTCCAGTCGGGATAACCCAGGCTGAAATATGCTGTCACTTCCCGTTTGAACGCATCCTGATCTGTGCTGTAGAGGCCCCACATCCTCTCGCTGATCATGCTTTGCAAGAGGATGGGTTCGTGTTCTATGGGGTTGCTCATTCAAACGGAAGGTCTGCTGGAGGTTCACTGTCATCAGAAGGAGGGATGTCTGCGACATCTTCCTCCACGGCATATCCGTCTACCGGGATGAAATCTCCATCAGTTCCGGCCGGTTCGTCCGGTTGCTTAACCTCTTCGGTGTATGCGTTCTGCATTTCGATGGAGAGGATACCCCACTTGGAAAGCATGTTCCGGAGGACTGTTTTCTTAGCCATTGCATGGTAGTCACGCTTCCAGCCGAAATCCGATTTGGAGAACTTTTCCTTGTGGGCCTTAATGTCTTCTGCGGTCCAGTACACCGTCTTGATGAACCCATTTACCAACTCGAAGTATCCGGCGTACCCAATAACCGCATCCGACTTTTTTGCCTCGAAGTCAATCTCCAGCTTTTCAGTAAGCCGGTTCCATCCTTTGAGCTCACCTTCGTAAATTTCCAGCACGTTGATGTATTTGTACTTCCCAGTTCGGAGAGCCAACTGAATGTAACCCTTGTATCCCATCTGGAAGGTGGCCTTGCCGGCATACGGCACGATCCAGGCATAGCCCAGGTTCTTGTCTACCGGAAGGTCCAGAGTGGCTGCCACGATGCAGGAACTGATGACGGTCATTTGGTCAACAGCCTGAAGCTCTCTCGTGGAGCTGACCAGATTGATAATGGAGGCCATGAACTGCGGAGCCCGCTTGTCCAAAATCTCCGAAAAGCGTTTCTTCACGTTCTCGCCTGCCAACAGGCTTTTGATTCCGCCAGATACTGACGGCTGCTGTCGTTGCCCTGTGACGGCCTGGGAGCGTTCCTGAAGCTTGTCTCCCAGCGCTGCTTGTTGTTGCTGCCTTGGTGCCATAGTGGCCCTCCTTACTTGATCAGGAACTTCCTGACGGGTTTTTGGTAAGCAAACTCTTCGTAAATGTCCGGGTGCTTCAGCCGCATGGTCTTTGCATCGAACCCGCTACGCTGTGAAGTCTTCCAGGTGGCAACCTTATCTCCATTGAACATGGCCATTTCGGAATCTTGCATGATGGCCTTCACTGCGTTTTTGGCAGCTTCGAGCCGGGTTTCTGCTGAATCCGCTACTTCCTGGGCTTCCCGAAGCTCCGTGATAAGCCCCTCCTGAACGCTGGAAAGCTGCACAATGCTGTCCGGCTCACTGCTGGGGTATAAGTAGCTTAAGAGATTTGTAGAGGCGAGAGAGCCATCTGTAAGTGGCGGAACGTTCTTCTCCACATGCTCCTTCCAGAAGTGGGACTCCAGATCGATCAGGTACTTGATTACCCTCTCGTCCCGCTCAACGTACTTGTAACGGAAGTCATTCCCGCCGATCAGGACAGCGAAGAATCCATAATCGAAGCCACGCACCGCCAGATAATGCTGGAGTTGGATCATGTAATGCTCCGGGGCCCAGTCGGCCTCCTCTGTGTCGTTACCGGCATCCACCCAGTTCTTTTTGTTGAAGCTGCCGGTTGTTTTGACTTCCAGAATCCCTCTGCGCTTGTTGGAGTCGGTGATGGTCCGGTCCACATTGCCCAGCATGAATGGGTGATCCGGGTGGACATACAGATGATTGCTGCGTTGGATTTTAAGTCCTGTGCGTCTGGAAAATTCCTTTGCCACCACATCCTCCAGGAGATTGCCCCAGTAGGCTGCTTCGCCAGTCTCTTCCGGCGGCATCTGTCCGGTCTTCTCCAGGAATACTGCCACCTTGGACTTGTACGGGTTCAGATCGGCCACTGCCGCGGCATCAGAACCCCCGATCCCCTTGGTGCGAAGCTTTAGCCAATCTTCCCGGCTGATGCCCTTGGTGACTGTTGCTACGCTCAATGCCATTGGACTGCCGCCTCCAATTCGTGATTCAATTTCCGCTGTTGGTCCGGGTGATCCGGGTCGGCCTCATTAATGGCCTCGTCCAGCAGATACAGCGATTCGGCGAGCTTCCGGCAGCGCCAGACGTCCAGGTCGATCATAGCTGTCATGGGGGACTGCGGTTCGTTCAGGATGCCTTCCAACTCTTGCAGGGCCTTTTTCACTTGCAGCAATTTACCTTGCATGGATTTAACCTCCCGTGATAAACTGGCCTTAATTGATTTGAAATGCCGATGACCCTCTGCAAAGGGTCATTTTTTTATTCGTTTTCTGGAATCTCCGATTCATCAATCACGAGCACTACATTGCCCACGTAATCAACGTCAATCGATTCTACAGGGCAATTTATGTCTCCGACTTGAACATAAATCTTCCGATCCATCAGGTTCTGCGAAGTCTTGAACCGCCCCGCTTCAAACAATTCACGAAAAAAACTTTCCATTTCCACCAGCCTCACCGCCTTTCTGATGCTTGAGAGCATCTGTGAGGGTCCGCCGTAGCAGGCCCTCCATAGACAACCTCAAACCTTCTTCCTTCACTGATGGCTTTGTGCTAAAATGATCATGACGAGATTTCTCAACCGATTTCTCAAATCATGCGCTCTCCCTGGCCGGAGGGCGTTTTCCTTTTGTTCAGGATCTTCAGCAGGCTTGTCCAACTCGGCAAGGCTTCCGTTTAGGAAGTCCAGCGCTGCCGGTTTAACATCGGCGTCTACCCGGTGCGGATGGCTGTGGAGCCAGTCCCGGTATTGCTCTAGCTGCTTGCGTCGTTCGATGGCGATCATTCGTTATCCCCCTCGTCAATATCTACCTCAGATCCTTCTCTTACGACCTCCAGGAGTTTTTCTTTTGCCTCTTCTGAACTCTTTGCAAACACGGTAATTTCAGTGGAGGAGCCTTCCAATTCAAAGGTGCGAGTGTATCCAGTGCATCTTATCAACGTCCATTTCATGCGAATCCCTCCTCAGATAAAATCCCGATAGCTCATTCCCCGCTCGCGGAGCATTTCCGCCATGGTGCCGTTGTACATCAGGTCCATGGTCTTCCAATCCGAAGCGTTGTCCCGCACGATGGCCTTCATTTCATCGACTGCCGCTACAACCGCCGGATGATTCACCAGCTCGTCGTATAAATGCTCCACGCCAAGCCTCTCCAGCGCCATATCCACCACGTCATCCCGCCGGATGGTGATGTATCCATCCTCGTCGATGAAATCCCGCCAATCGGCTTCTGCGCGTTCGTGGAGTGCTTCAACCAACCTGTTCAGCATCGACTATCCTCCTTTCTTGATCCTCATGAAGCTGATCCCGCTCAGTGCCGCCTTCACTGTCTTCAAAGCATCTTCCATTTGCCGCTGCTTGGCGATCATCTTGCCTGATGCCGCACCGCCCAGGTCCGTCCGAATGACATCCACCGAATCGGTTACCCTTGCCCAATCCTTAACCAGCATGTAGCTAGGGTTTAAGGAGCCGGTCTCTACCTTGGCAATCACCGTCCGGTCTACATAAATCTGTCGGGCCAACTGCTCCTGCGTCAGTCCGGCCCGTTCCCGGCAGCTCCGAAGCACCTGTCCTAGTTCCTGATCTCCGCGCACTCTGTTCACCTCCTTTCAGTGCCCAGACTGCTTTTTCACATTTGGGGTGGTTTTTTGTGATAAGCGGCTCTGCTAAGATAAATGCATCAGCAAGGATACTTCCTCCGCCCATACTGGGCTTCCCATTTCCTCAGTTCCGCCTCATGATTCTTGCGGGAACGCTCCTGCATCCCTCTCAGCAATTTGCGTACATCCTCCAGTTGGGCCTCCGTTATCAGCTCCGGGTTTTCACAAAAGCGGTACTCCCCGCTCTCTTTGTGATGCACCGCGGCGATCACGGCGGCCTCTTCCTCTTTCATGCGACCACATTTCAGAAAAGCGAAGGCTCTAAGCGCTACCGCATGATCAGCCTTCCTGTACCTCCAGCGGAATTTCATTTCCACCAGCTCCTTCTGGGTATGAAGTCCAGGCATCAATGATGATTGTTCCGTCCTGCTCCACCTTTACACTGCTGATCTTCTGAATGAATTGCCCGAACACTTCCTGGTGAAGCCTGATATCTGCCACAACCCCAGGGAGAACCGTAATGCGGAAGGGGTATGAAGTTGGTTCCAAAGTCACGCCCCCTTGCTCTGCACCTTGGATTGCTGCGCTTGATGCGCCCTGATGCGGTCCATAATGCGGTGTTCCACGATAAACCGGTGAAGGTTGAGCCGGGCTTCTTCGGACAGTGGGCGCTTGATTTCGGCTGTTCCTTTCATGGGCATCCTCCTTAGGCGGTGTTGGTTTCTTCGGAACTTGAAGTATCTTCAAGTTTGGGAGACGAATAATACTCTTTCGCGAGACGCTCAGGTTTGATACCGAAGATTTCTGCCATTTGCGGAATATAGTTCATTCGTAATGGATACAACCCATTTCTAATTCTTGAGTACCAACCAGGTGTTTTTCCCATTTTTTCGGACAATTCGCTTGCAGTTAGGTTAGATTTAACTCTGTATTTTTCCAGAGCCTGAGGATTTGTCTTAGTGAAGTCCATATTATCACCGCCTTCTTTATTGAAGTATCTTCAAGTTGATTTAATAATACTTGAACTTATTTCAAGTGTCAATAGCTTTATTGAATTATCTTCAAGTAGATTTTGAAGTTGTTTCAAATAAGATATAATGAATAAGTCGGTGAGGAGGCCTGTTTTATGACAGTTGGTAAGAGATTGAAGGAGGCACGTAAGGGAATTTTCACCCAGATTCAAGTTGCAGAAATTTTAGGTATTGATGATACAACAATATCGAAATACGAAAATGATAAGTCAGAAGCTGATAACGCCACGCTGAAGAAATTTTCTGATCTGTACAAGGTTAATCTTCATTGGATTCTAACCGGTGAAGGGGAAAAGGGATTGATTGAGGTTTCAAATGAAAGATTGACAAAGGAGGAGATGATTCAGGAAATTGTCGCAAAAGCAGGGGAACCCGGAAGCAAAGAACGAGACCGACTATCTGAAATATTCTGGGATGAATATAAGCGGCTCCCGGATTCCTCGAAACTTACAATTATTGAGCTTATGAGGCAGATGCAGAAGAAAGAATGAACCGCTCAAACAATAATGAAATAAATTCATCTTCACACGATGTAAGTAGATCGATTAGTTGTTCCGCGCATTTGATGATATCATCTTGGTTTTCGCCGTCCATTTAAGCACCGCCCCAGTCTCGTAGTGTATCTATCATAATACGAACGTGCATTCGTATTCAATAGCTGCTTGAAAATTGAATAAGGTGGCATTCCGATGGAGTATGTACCCGTCCGATGCCGCATTCCCGAAATACTCCTCCGTATAGGCAAAGACCAGAAATGGCTTGCCATTGAGACGGGGAAGAGTCAGCAGAAGATTTCGGATTATTGCACTCTTCGAGATGTTATGAGTCTCCACACCGCGGCACTTATAGCGTTCGTACTTAGGTGCAGAATTGATGATCTCTATGTATGGGAATGGCGGACGAAGTAGCGCATTTGGGCTGCTTCGATGGGGACTACACGATATCGGGTAATGACAATGCATACCTTTGCAATATCACGCATTAATCGTAACACAAAAAAACCCACATTCGTGTCGAATAATGGGTTTGTGTAGAGGAAATTGGGGACCCCTGAGTCGCTGGGAACCCTCCTATATTATGTTAAAGTTTCAGCCTTTTGGCTTGATCGTCCGCCACATAACACGCTTGTGTGGGATATCCATCCTTTTCAAAATATGCGATGCGGCCTATTGCATCGTACCTTGTGATTTTACTCACCTGGGCCAGAACTTTACGCTCGATTTTGTCGAAACCATATTTTTGCAATGCAGCGTAAAATTCATTGCTGGTTTGCAGTCTCCTATATAACCCGCCAAAGGTGTGGAAATAATACATATCCTTCGTAAAATTCATGAACAGGATTTCTTCATAGCTGTATATATGATGAATTTCCCCGGTTTCAATGTGGGCTACTGGGAACATAAAATCACCTCAAGAAAATCATCCCCGTACATTATGCGAATTATGCAGCAATTCCCGGATCCGATCCGGATTAACTTAGGGGTAACATATGCCAGAATCAAATGGATTAATAACCGCAGAAGAATTTTTGAAAAACAAGGAATCGGTATCCCCCAGTAACAGCCCAGTTGGTGTTTTTGGCAGATTAGAGCAAGCGGAAAAAGAAAAAGAGGCAGAATATAAAGCTACTGGTGACTATGCAGGTAAATTCACTAGTGATTATGACAAAATCAAAGCGGATACAGATAATGACGGAAAGGTTAGTGAAGCAGAGTATAAGAATTACATTATTCATGCAACAGAGTCAATTAAGCAACCTTCAGAATTACCATTCAACCTGACCACTGTTATTTCTGTTGGCCTTATATGTATAACTATCATTATTTCAACTATGATTGTGGTTAAGTCTAGGTATAAAAGAGATAAATAGTCCAGTCCATTTATATCCCTGCTCCATATGAGAATGTACATAATCCAAAACTAACTTCCAGGAGGATCTCCCATGAAACCAACCCAACCTCGATTCCACATGATCGAAGCAGCCAACACAGGGAGATCAGGAGGCAGGCCCTATAACGTCCTGATGAAGGTACGAGCAGTCCTGTATATCCGCGTCAGCACTGATGAGCAAGTGGAGGAGGGTTTCTCCATTGAAGGGCAGAAGAACCGACTACGGAGCTATTGTGAGTCCCAGGACTGGGATATCGTTCGGGTGTACATCGATGATGGATACAGCGCAAAGGATTTGAACCGCCCTGAGATGCAGCAGCTCATCAAAGACGTGCAGAATAATGCTTTTGACATCGTGGTCATCTATAAGCTGAACCGGTTAACTCGCTCCGCTGCAGACTGCGATTACCTGATGAAGCTGTTCGACAGGCACGATATCAAATTCCAGAGCTGTACAGAATCCTATGAGACGCGCTCCGCTACAGGCCGTCTCTTTATTCGTTTAATGGCCGATATCGCCCAATGGGAACGGGAAAACATTGCGGAGAACGTGCGCTTTGGCATGGAGCAGATGGTGAAGGAAGGGAAACGCCCTGGAGGTCCTGTGCCTTACGGTTATGAGAAGAACGCAGAAACAGCCATCCCAACTGAAGCAAAGGTGCTCCGTGAGGTGCGCCGTCTTTATATGAAGGGATACGGGTATAAAAGTACGGCCATCCTGATCAATAGCAGGGGACCGGAATGGCTGCGCCGCGGCAAGAACTGGTCCGCCGGCAGCGTATATTATGTGCTGGACAACCCTTACTATGCTGGACTACTCCGCTGGGGTGGTAAGAAATCAAACGGGAAGTACTCCAGCCGAAAGAAAGAGGATATGGTGGAGTGTACATTTGCGGAAGGGCCGCAAGAACGGATATTTTCGCGGGATGAATACGAAGCGCATGCAGAGCGTATGAAAAAGAGGAGCTTCAAGGGATACCGCCAGGTCCGGCAATATTGGTTTGCTGGTGTCTTGAGATGTGCCAAGTGCGGAAACAGCATGACGGGCAGATATCACCAAAACAAGCGTAAAGACGGGAGCTACAATAAAATCCTTTCTTATATATGTTCCAGCCGGCAGATGGGCACAGGATGCACTATGCCTATGTTCCGGCAGGAGCTTGTCGAACACTTGGTGTTAGAGTACATCAAGCAGATTAAGATTGACCATGACACGCTTAAAGAGATATCCCGCAGCAAGAAGAAGGAAATGGCAGCAATAGAGGCCCAGGTGGCAGAATTGCGAAAAGAGCTTCAACAGGTCTATAACCGGCGGAAGAAATTCCAGTATGCCTATGCCAATGACATGATGGAGGAAAAGGAACTTCGGGAACGATTAAGCGAGGAGAAGCACTTGGAGAAAGAATTGATTGAGCAGATCAACCGCCTGCATCCATCGAACGAACACATTGAGCAGGAAACCCAGCTCTTCGAAATGTTGGACATGTGGCCACTGCTGGATGACCAGGAGAAGAACGAGCTTATTCAAACCATATTCAAAAACATCGAACTGGATACCCCTCTTGAAAAGGCCCATGGGAAGAAGGGTCAATACATCCCTTCATCTATAAAAAGTATCGAATTTGCATAAAATCGTGTGTGGTTTATCTTACAAGGATATCCTTACTGAACAAAGTACACACGATAAAATAGGAAAAGCCGGAGATTTTTTCTCCGGCTTCATTAATATTATTATTTCGGAAGATATCTCAGATCATGCATGACCTCATGAAGCTTCATGTATCTTTCCATACAGCCGTCTGCGTATCCTTGACCTTTCCCCTTGGCTACTTCGGCCATATACCAATTCAGCTCGTTGTTGACGGACTCGATGCGCTTCAACTTATCCGTCCAGGACAGCTCCGGAGGCCATAGCCGGTCCTCGTATTCCTGCAGTGTCATCTTTTCGGCTATCGCCAGTTCTGCCCGCTGCCTGTCCCATGGGAACTTTGGTCCGGGACAGTCCGGCTTACGCCATGGGTCGATCTGATAGTGACCCAGTACGTTGTATGATCCCAACCCCATTGCCGTGCCCCAGATATCAATGATCTGCTGCATGATATACCGGTGCAGCCAGCAGCTCGACTTGAATTGTTCCTCCGTCAGGTCTCCGTCCGTTCCCTCATGCTCAATGGATACGGTGTAGATATTGGGGTTGCAGTTCATGTCCCGGACGATGGGAGCCGGAGACAATGGAATTTTATCTACCGGAATCCCGTTGGCCCAGGCTCTCTCCTCAATCTTTACGTATTGGTGGATACGGCCATCCTGTGCAACTCCGAAATGAGCGGAGCTGACAGTGTTATTCGGATCGGTAAACCAATTATCCATGCTGCCCATGGTTCCGGCTGATATGTGGTTTACGATGCAGATGGGGACGGATCCCCCGCGACTCTCCTTATTCGTGTACTGATTACCTTTCCAGATGATCTCCCGCATACTGATCCTCCTTTACCGGAAACTGGCCGGGTCTGCTGCCTGCTCTTCCGGCTGCGTAACAACGGCGGTGGAAGAGGCTGTTTCCGTTGGCACGACCGATCCCGGCACCACATATACCTGCTGCTTCTGGGCCTCCTTGTCGATTGCACCCTCCACGAGCTGATAAATGCCGGTAGCCAGCAGCTGCACCACAATGGTGATGGCCGGCATGTATCCATCAATCTGGCTGCCGATATCCACGATGCCCAGCCACATCCCCACCAGCGTTCCCAGGTTAACCAATGTGGTCAACAGGTACGCTTGAAACTTCGTTCTTCCCAGCTTTTTCAGAAATGTTTTCATTGTCTTTTTCCTCCTTATATTCTTCGTACTCCAATTGGTGGATTTGTTTGCACACCGGGCAGTTATAGACACCGCCCAGGAAAATATAGAGTATCGCCCGTGTATTTCGGGAAAACACCCTTTTGTAGTTACGGATGTAACTGCAGTCTGACACTCTTCCACCCCCAAATGCTGCTTGATGGCCGTCACATCCCGCCGTATGGCCGCCAAGTCATCCTCCTGACGATCTCGCAGCCGTGCCGGCAGGTGAGCATTGATATACCGCTTCAATTTGCGGTTCTTGAGTAAAAGCACAAGAACGGCCACCGCCGAGCTGACGGTAATGCCGTTCTTCAGAATGGTATGGATCGTGTCCAATATAAAGTCCCACCACGTCATGCAGATCCTCCTCCCCCGGCGGTGGTCGGTATAATAGCTTCTCGGCCAGCACCCGGCCAAACCATTGATCAATGAGCCGGAAGGTTTTCTTGTCGACGGCGCAGCTGAGCGGTGCGGTGGAGCATTTGATCATGGGCAATCCTCCCAGGAATAATTTTTGGAATAATTTTTGCGGATTTTGCCAAAAGAAAAGAGCCTCCCGGGTGGGAAGCTCATTGATCATACCGGTATACCTGTTCCTCGTAATAATCCCCGCCGCGTCCTCCGGTTCCTCCACCCATCAAAAACAGGTTGATGATCACCACCACAATCACGATCAGGGCCATTCCGGTCTTCTGGCTGATGATTATCGCCTCCCGAGCCCTTGGGCTGCTATCTCATTCATTATACGGTCCAGCTCGTCCATGCGGCTACGCTTCTCCTCAGAATTCACACTCTTGGAGTCACGTGTGATTTTATACTGTTTGTTCAGCTTATCGATGGCTGCTTTCGCCATCTTCAGCCGCTGGTATTCCGCCGATTGATACGGCTTACCATCCCGGTCTGCTGATGCTTTAGCTTTACTCACATCCTCCCACTTATCATAGAAGTCCTCCCGCACCTGGCCGCCGCCTGCCGTCGATACGAAGAAGGACCGGGCAAAGGGAAGCTCCGTAGCGCGCTGCACTGGCCGTTCCGGTCCGCCATTTCCGGTTACTGCCTTAATCCCCTGGTCAGCGGCGGAGACGGCGTACTGTCCCAATCCCGCCGTGTAACCCCGGATGGTGTTGTCGATGATCCGGGGACTGGCGATGTTGCTATCCTTCAGGGGAGTATAGGACAATCTCTTGCCGACAAGCTTGGCCACTTCGGATGTGTAGATTCCATACTGGTCCTTTTTCTCCAGTCCCTGCTCTCCCTGTGGCACGATGGGAGCCTGACGGAAGAAGGAGTAATTCGTGATGGCTTCCAGGGCCGGAGTCAGGGCAGTAAACAGCATAGGCGGTACCAGTGCCTCCAGGACGGAGTTGCCATAGTTCTTGTATGCGTCCGGGTCATCTTCAGCCAGCCAACGGAGGGCCCGTTCAGTGCCCGTTGAAAACAACATGCCGGCTTCAAAAGGCTTCGGGATTCGGGAAAAGGTGTTTCCTGGACCCGGAATGATGAAGAAGGAATCCTTCTGCCATTGGGGGATATTGTCGTAAATCTTTTTCTTCTCCTCCGGCAGGTTCTGATTCCAGAAGTGAATCCCGATAGAGGGAAGCACCAGCGTCATAAAGGCCCGTACCAGGAAGCTGGCCGGGTTGTCTTTGAATGCCCGGGCCATGCGGTCCGTGCCCTGCAGGGAAGCGTTGAGGAATGCAACTGCCCGATTGGCCTGCCGGATGCTGCTTCCCGCCCGCTGGAAGTCCATCAGGTCCCGTGCCGTGTATGCTGCCTCCTGCAGGTCTCCAGTCTTCCGAAGCGTCTTGTTGAATGCGCCCACCCGGGTGGATAGCTCCGATACTTCCGCAGCCTTCCGAAGACCGCCCACAACAGTTTTAGCCGGTGTATAGCCGGATATAAGTTTTGCCAGCTCCTTTGGGTCCTTCACGATATTCATGGCCTTGTCCTTCATGCTGAGACGGAATACCGCCTTAAGTGCATCCCGGTTGCTCTGCCGGTCCAATGCCTGCATGGTTCCCATGGCACCGCCGGAGGAAATGAATTTTTCGAAGGTATCGGTCTTTCCTACGACATGATACAAACCCTTGAAAAAATCCAACGGATTAAAACCGTATTTGGTGCTGTTGACCATAGAACCGGCAATATCCCGCATGGCATTGCGGATCGTGAACTCCGGCGTCAGGGTGGCACCTGCCCGGAGCATGCCGGCAGCTCCGCCAAGGAACTTAATCAGGCTGTTGCTGCTCTCGTTGTCCAGGGACAGCATGGCATTATACAGTTCCGGATCCCGAATCTTATAAGCATGGCGCTCCCCGTTCTGGAACACGCTCACCACATGCTCACCGGGAGAGGACCCGCCCTTGCCCAATGCCTCCACCCATGCGCCGGCGCCTTCGATGTTGGCCAGGTCTGCCAGCTGCAAACCCACCTTGTTCTTGGATGCCGCATTCATGGCAAGGAAGGTGTTCTTTACGATTGATTCCAACGGGTTCAGGATGGTCCTGATAGAACCCTCTTCAGACATACGCTTAAGTGGGCTGGAAATATTGGCAAAGGCCTTGGCCGCCCCGAATCCGCCGTTTTTGAAACCGGCTTCTGCCGCATCGTCAAAATACCGGAGGAACGGCACATAGTTGGGATACTTCTTCCGCATGTCTTTCACGGCCTGCCGGCTTAATACCTGTGCCTCTACCAGCACATCCAGCAGAGCGTTGTTATACTTGATAATGCCCTGCTGTACGGCCTGCATTTCCGGGGTGTCCAGTTTTTGCATGACCGCCTGCATTTGTTCGTCTGTGAAGGGAACTCGCTTGTTCAATTTCTTCAGGTCCTGTGCATGCTTCACGGCTAAGTAAGTGGCGAAGTCTTCCTCTTTGACACCCATCTTCTCCAGCGGCTCCACGATCTGCCGGAGCCCTTCGCTGATCTTATTGCCCTGGGCATCGTATATCCCCCGCGTGACTGCTTGCTGGGCCCACTCCGCGCTGCCTCGACTCAACCGGGCCAATTTATACAAAGACTTGCTGCCCATCTGCACGGCGCCTCTCAACGTTTTCTCCACGATTTTCAACGGGTTCAAGTCATCAAGGAACCGGGTGTACGTTTTGGCGAAGCTGAACTTCTCCTTATCACCACCGCTCTCGAAGTCGATAAGCCCCTTGGCCTGGTTATAGTCGCCCTGGGTGATCCAGGTATCAATATCCCGCTGGGTAGCCAACAGCCCGTCCATGGTCTTCTTGTCCAGGGTGGCATCCAGATACCGGGTGAAGTTCGGAGCCAAACGTTGTGCCTGCGCCGGATCCGTCATGAAGAGCCGCAGATATTCGGCCACACCCTCCGCTCCCAACTCGGAAGGATGATATGAGCCGATGTCGATGGTCTTGTTCTGCTTTAGGAGGTTGTACAGTTCCCGCTGGTATTGGGGCTGATCAAGCTTGAATTTCTTATCCAGGTGATGGCCGACTTCGTGGGCGATTGATTGGATGTCTTCCGCCATTCTGGTCCGAACCACTTCCGGCTTAATTTTGTACTCTCCAAGAACACCCCGGCTGTTATTCGTCAGCCTGCCTTGGTCGATTGTCACGCCCAGATTTTTACGTACATTTTTCACGATCTGATTCCGGTTAATGGTCCGCTCATTCTGGGTTGCTGCCTGCCTGAATGCGATCTGATTACCGGCATAGTTTTGGACGCCAGAATCTGCTGCCTGGGACGCTGACCGCTGGATCCTTGCCGTGGGTGTAGGTGCCTGGGCAACATCATCAGCACCTATGCGCATAGATTGTACATCACCAGAAACATTCTGCGTCACTTCTGCGGCTTGCATAGCTCGTACTTTGCCAAGTCCACCGCCAGATGATGTCCTTGTCCCTGCGGTTCGTGTGCGTCTTGTGGATGTGCCGGGATTGATCACTTCCACCTCTGCTGTACGTCCCAGACCAGCGGGAATGGTTTCAGCAGCATTCTGACTTGCCGCCTGCGCCACGCCGCTACTCCTTCGCCCCTGAATGAGGGTTTCCGGCATTGCTGCTTCACCAATCTGCCCGCCGGAATAACGTTCGCCCATGCTCCGGACAGGTCCGGACACGCCGGACACATCCCGCATCCGCTGAAGCTCACGGGCCCGGCTCACGGAATCCCGCGGTATCTGCCGACCGGTGGAGGGATATGCCAATTCAATGAGCTCGTCCAACCCCGGATCATTGGGTCCTGCCATCCGTGACCACATATCATTCAGCGTCTCCACTTCGTATCCCGGACGCATGGGGCCGTTCTGCTGCGCCCGTTGTACTAGTTCTTCAAATTGCTGACGGTACGGGTTAACCTGACGTTCTACTCTCGCGGTAGTGGCCGGTGCGATGTCTGCAGCCGGCAACCCACGGTAATCAGCCATCAGTCCCGGATTGGAGTAGATGGTTTCCCCCGTAGCGCGGATTGGTGTGGTTCCCGGTGACAATGTGGTGCCGGAGGCTCTTTGACGCAGAGAATCCTTTCTCTGGCGGTTCGCTTCAATGCGTGCGGCCTCTGGAGATTCTGGAAGACCCAAAGGAGTCTTTCGGCCGGTCACCGCATCGTCTACAAATTCCTTTCTCCGCAGTACACCAGCTGTATATGCATCCTCTGCTGCACGGGGATTAGGAACTTGAGCAGCACGTCCGGGAGTAGGAGTTAGGTCTGGTCCTGTCCTCTCTACATTACGCATAAAATCAGATACTGCAGTTGACAGTTCCGGTCGAACCTCTGCCCTTGCTACGTTTTGTACACCTCGCCGAATCCCCCGGACACTAGCCCCTAACAACGGAGCAGCAGCGCCAAGAGCGCCGCCAGCCACGCCGCCGTATAGAAGACCCTGCCTGCCCGCCTCTCCCAGATCAGCGCGCCCTGTATCCCCTTCCGAGGCGAGGTACTGAGCTGCTGCCAAAGGAATTCCGGTGATAGCCTCTGATGCCGCCCTTTGTGCGACTCTGCCGCCCAGTGATCCAGACAATTTGTAAGTGGCGTTGGCGATGGCTGACTCTGCCCCGCGCGTCAACGTGTTAATGGCTCCAAGACCTGCCCCGGGGGTGTATAGTTCCTGAGCAATCTCTCCTGCCTTGCGTCGGATAGGGTTCCGCTCCACTACGTCCAGAGCCCGCAGAACCGGGCCGATAACCGCCAGGTCCCTGCCCGGAAGTTCTGGAGGACGGGCTGCTATCCTTGCCGCTGCTTCTTGTCGTTGTGCTGGTGTAACACCCAAAGGAGTGCGGATGGCTTGGCCGGCTGTGGGAAGTCCTCTCGAAACCATGCTCTGCTCCAGTGTCGGCTCCGGCACAACAGTTTCCGCCGCTTTGCTCTTACGGGCCTTAAAGTCTCCGGCAGATATAAGACCACCGGAAGAAGAGGACGTTTCCGAGGACGGCTTCCCCTTCTTGTCCAAATAATCCTTTGCACTGATTAAAGGCATCGGAGATCACCTCCATTATTGACCCATCAGATACTGCACGTATTGGTTAACAAGCGCTTGCTTATTGGTTTTGCTGTCCATCCACAACGGGTCCTTCATCGCCATTTCAACGGCTTGGGAGCGCAGAGAGGAGGACGTTTTATCTGCTGTTGCAGTGGATTTTGCTTGGTTCGTGAAGTCGGAGAGAGCATAACCGGCAATCTGGTTAAATCCTTCAGCCCCGAGCTGGCCGGTTATATATCCTTGGTTCATACGCAGCCATTCCCGCACGTCCGCCTCATTGTCAAGTTGGGAGAGCTCATTCATGATATCTCCCTCAAGTGCGCGAACAGAATTTTCTCTGTCATCTGCAGCCGTTTGACGCGATCTGCTGGCGCTGGAATTGGCGATGCTGGCGTTGGTCTGGCGTTCATTAAGGGTATAATTGCGATCATTCTCGAAATCGTTCCGGGTCGCACGGTCATCCCGGTATTGGTTATCTGCTGCAGCCTGTTGGGCAGTGTAGTTGAGCCCAAGTCCGGGTTGATAGTACAGATTCCGGTAATCGTCTACTGGCTCCAGGATTAATCCGCGATCCTGGCCGACTGCCCGTGCTGCATCCAGGTTGGCGCCCCGCTGGGCCATGGTATTCTGGCCGTTATATTGGCCCGTCACCCCGGCCTCAGTAATGCCATTTTGGAAGTTCTGCTGAATGCTACCGGCGAGATAATTCACCAGTTGATTCAGCGCCGCCTGTTGGTCCTGACCCCGAGCATATTCCGTTTCGTTTGCATAGCGCTGGTCCGCTACGGTATCCCGCCACCTGCTGTAATCCTGCTGCTCATATTGAGGCATGAGCTGATTGCTGATCTGAGATACAGCCTTCTGCTGAAGCTGATAACCCCGATCAGTGGCAGCTGAACTGTTACCGATTCCACGAGCTCCCATACCTACCATGGCATTATTCGTGGCAATGTTGGCGTCCTGCAATAGGTTTTGTTTGGCCGCCTGGAAGGAAGCAGAGGTGTTGGGGTTGAACCCGGCATATGCCTGCGGTGTGTACGCCGCTGCCGGGGTTGCGTTGGCTCTGTTGGTCAGAGTCGCTACCAGCGGATCGAGCTGTGCTTTCTGTTGCTGGGTCCTGAAATTGTTCAGGGAAGAAGACAAGTCACCATAATTGCCGTAAGTACTGCTGTCTGCCTCAGGCGTTGCCGAGTAGAAGTCTTTGCCCTGCAGCGTCACCATGCCCCGGTTGCCATCGTAGCCAATGTCCGTATCCTTGTAGCCGCTGTCCGTCAGAAACTTGCGTACGCCCGTCTTTTGGTTGTAAGTTGTTGCCACCCGGATCACTCCTTTTCGTCCAAAATCTCGTTCACAAAAAATTCATAAACCTATAAAGGTTGGACTTACTATGCCATTTAGGCTTTTTGAAAAAAACATGACGGCAGATGGTGGCTCTTCTATAAAAAGGCATGTTATACTCATACCGTAAGCTACAAACGACAATGGCGGACGGCTAATCTCCCAGAAAGGGGGTGCAGCCATATGGAGGTCTTTCAGGCTTTGACACTGATGCTCGCGTTCGGTATGTTCATCATTGCCTTGCTGACCTACATTAACGTTATAAACAAGAAATAGGCCCTTCCCTTGACCAAGGGGGCCCATTTCTCTGGCAAACCTATTTTCGCTTTCCGCCTTGTCAGCGGTAGCTACACTGAGGGGCTGTAACAGCAGCTCCTCTTTTACTTGTATACACATTATAGCATAACTGTATTCCTGGGGGTAATAATTTTGTATTGACTTAATTTTTGTTTCTGTAAACAGGATTGAAAATTGTATTGTTACGCATCGGTTTTTTTAATCACAAACCTATCCGTCTTGTTATTGACTGAGTTGTCGTTTTCTGAGACCAGTTTGTTTAATGCCTTTTGTGAATGCAAGAAATCCGTGGGAGTTTCATCGCCAAACACCTTAATGAATTCTTGGAATTTCTCGTTATAATCAATACCATTTTTATAATGACCAGACAAAAATGCATATGAAATAGCTTTACCTTTTGGCTTTTGAATATTTACATCGTTGTTAGTTGAACTAAAAGTGATTACTTCCATTTCTCCCTCATTGTTAATGCCACCAAAAGAAAACATTGCAGTATGAGGATCAGGTACTTTGCCTTGAATTAGGGGAGAAAGTTTATCATAAATAAGCTTGAAGTCAGCACCGGCCAATAGTAAGTGTTCTATTCCATCAGCAACGGTTTCACATATTATCCTAATCCCTGCATATGCAACAAAGTGCCGTTCACCAATTTTTTTAGACTTTTTTGTTTCTTCCGATAAAATTTCTCCAGTTAAACTGATCTCTCTTGTATCACTCATAACTGTAATAAAGGTTTCTCTTGAAACAACCGAAACAAAACTCATTTATTTGCCTCGCCCCCAAGTTCCGCCAGGCGCTGCTTCCAGAGGGTGAGTTCTGGTTCTAACAGTTTTAATTTACTCCTGTTTTCTTCAGTTCCGAATCTATCCGGATATTCTTCCATTATTGTTTTCAAATTATAAATACTTACCTCTAACCTTTGAATTTCCGCCTCAATAACATCTTTCGAATATTTAACCGAACTAGGAGCCGGAGTTGCTGTTGGGCTTATAGAAACCCCAGCAGATGGCGTTGCTTCCTGTTTGCTCTCTAAGATAACCTTCCCCTCCTTCCAGTCAACTTCTTTCCCTACAGCCTCGGCAACAGCTCTAACGGGTGCGTATGATGTCCCGTCAATGATGGCTGCCGGTACATTTATCTGAACACCGTCCACCACCACGGCGACTTGACCCTCCACCTGCTTTCCGATCAAAGATTGAATTTCTTCTGCAGCCGCTGACACTGCAACCGTCAACCCCACTCCAAGGACAAGGCCCATTACAAATTTCTTCATGACAGCATCTCCTTATGACATTTACTGTCATTATAGCACGGGAATTCTCATTACGGACCGGCGGTTTCCAAAGCTAACAACCGAGCATTAATTTCGTTCAATTCATCTTGTAATGTGCGTCCATTACCATTGTTGAATAAACTATCCCATAACGGAAGCCTTACCTTGTATCCGCCGGCTGGATAAAGGTTGATACCCTTACCAGAAGCTATAGCAATATCAGTAGATGTCAATGTGGAATCAATGGAAAAGATTCCAGGAAGAAGATAAAACCGGACGAAATCACCAACGGCTGCGGAAAACTCAATATCCGGCGTGGTTCCCACATTGGACTTCATGGTGATGGTATTACCCAGGTTATTGATTGCTTTAAGCAGATTGTCCGAAGAAGACAATTCCATCCTTTGTCCGCTGGCCGCCGTGCGGATCAACAACCCTGTTATGATGCCGGCGGTTACTTCCCCAAGGTCCGCAGTGATGGCCGAAAGCTCCTTCACGCTCATGCGGTCCGCCGTGATGCTCTTGGCCTTGATGTTTTGCACATCCAGATTTCCGGTCAGCAGCCATAAGACTTCCCTCAAGTTTCGCGCCAACAAACCGGCGAGGTAGTCGGCATAGGCCGCCGTATCCTCAAAATCCTCCTGCGGGGAAATAGTGTTTGTTATCTTTGGTGTTGCCATAAAATCTCCTCCTATCGTAAAGGCATCGTGTGCTGATCAAACGCTGTCTCATGGATGGTGCATGGACCCGTCCAGTCCAGCCGCATCCGCAGGCAAGCCGTCAGGGGATGCTGGCCCGGTGGGAAGTAAACGGGGTGCTGAACAATGGCTCCGCTACCGGACACAGACACACCAGCAGTAACAAAATCATTGCCATCCTTGGTGGGGCTGCTGTAGGTTGAAAAGCTGCTTCCCGACGGCAGATCCATGGTGGACCATAACCGCATCCATCGAATCACCTGAGCCAGCGATGGTGCCGTGAACGGCCGAGACACCCACCGCGCTGTAATGGCAGTCCCCGCGTCCGTATCGCCGCCCAAGAGCCGCACTGTGCCGCCGTAGTCTCCCAGGTAGGTGCTAGCGCCCAAGTTGGCAAAGGCAACGGCAGCATGCCCCATCCACACGCTCCACGCATTGTAATCCGGGTCATACACCAGGAGGGTGTCCGGCTGGGTGCTGCTGCTCATGGAGATGGAGACGAAAAGGAATCTCCCGTCTGTGCCCAGGCTAAAGGTCTGCTTCGCGGCCTTGACCATGTTGTCGATATACCACTGCACTGGCAGGCTGAAGCTTTTGTTAGGGGCCACCCCATCCCCGCGATACCGGTACAAGCCCCGCTCGTCCAGGTGATACATGCCGGATTGCAGCACGGCGATGCACCGATTATTAATGGCTCCGATCTCATTGCTGATCATGTCCACCCGGTAATCAGAAGGGGCATAGCCCTGAAGCTCATAAATGGCTGTTGGTTTGAACACCACAAGCCGGCCAAGCCCCGCCCGCAGACCGTTGATCGTCTCCCCGTCCGGGCTCTCAATGACCGTATTGAAGCTCACCGAATCGTCAATCTGGTCATCCGTTGGTGTGCTTGTCCAGTCTGTGGCCAAACGGTAGCCGCTGGCATGCAGGGTGTTTCCTACGATGCCCCAGACCCTGTCTGCATATTGCTCGATGTAGTTCAGGCCGCTGGGAGGGCCGGACAGGTTGGACACCGTACTCCCGTTGTACTGCTTGACGGCATCCGCCCCGTTGGCCGCCAGCAGGTAGATGTCAGCAAACCCGCCCTTGAAGTTGGCCCAACTCCACGGGGCAGATGTGTTGAGGCTGGTAGCCAGACTATCCCACGTAGAACCGTTCCAGCGCCTCATAGATCCATCGGCGAAGGTTGCCAGCAACGTAGTCTCCTTGTGGACTCCCAAGCCCAGCACGCGGGCAATGCTGCTTCCAAGAAGAGAATAACCCGGCCTCGTGGTGAGCGCCGGGTATTGTGCGGTGGAAAAATTATAACCATCCGTTGCGAACCCATTGGCAATGCTAAACGGGTCCAGTTTGCTGATGCCCTTGAACTCCCGGATAAAGGTAGGCGCCAGGCTCATGTCCCGGTCACCGCCCCCGCTGAGAACTCCCCGTTTGCCCGCTGCCATGCCTGCCGGTATCGGGTCTCGTAGGATGCGGCCTGCTCCGTCAGCATCATGACCGATGCCAACCACGCGGCCAGGGCCAAGATGTAGGTCCAGTGATACTCCTCCGGGGCGTCAGGTGTGGCGCTCAGGTTGCTAGTCGTGAATGTTGTTGTGGCAATCCGGCGATGACGGCATAGGCAGTCAAGTCCAGCCTTGTACGGAGCCGGGGAGAGTGTCAGGACATGGATGGTATCGTCAAAGCTGTAGAAGCACTCCAACGGTCCGGGGCTGCTGCTGTCATCCAGGCTGCGGTAACGCAAGGGACCGATCTGCAGCAGGTCGATGTTCTTTTGGCGGATGTCCGTGGGCAACGTAACCGCCCCCGCCGTTGTGCTGCTGAACCGGTGTACCTTGGTGATTTTGACATTACTGAAAAAATCAGCATTGATGGAGCTGAGTTGGATCACCTTGTCCGCGGTGGATACAGCATTGGGAACAAGGATATCAGCCTCTGTGATGATTTGTTGAAGGGTCAGAGCCATGTTATCACCCCCGTTTATCTGCCTACCACTGTCACCTCAATGACGGCGCCATATTCTGTTGCAGCTCCGTCATTGTTAAGGTGCAGCAGCACAGACCCCAGATTAATAGTGCCGATCCGGACCGCAAAGAAGTGCAATGCTACACCTGTTGTTGTGATAATTTGGGCTGTTACCTGCAGTACTTCGCTGTCGTATGAATCCGGAAACGTAATGGTGATGTCTGTTGTCGTGCCGGTTGGAATGGTAGTGGCTCCAGTGGTGACCTTTTGGGACCATCCCGCAAAGTCCTTGGATACGATCATGTAGGGGTGCGTGGCGCTCGTGACATACTTGGCTGCGCCCTTACCTGCTCCGTTCCACCACTCATAGGGGCCATTCGGGGAATCGCCTTTGATTTTAAGAAGTGCCGCATCCATCAGAGCCTTGGCATAGTCCGGTTTAAAGAGGGACAGCGCGTAACATACCCACGGCAGCGGAGTAGGCCAGAAACCTCCATTCTGATACTCTCCGTAGGTGTATGGATTGAAATAGGCCTCCCACACGTTTGTTCCCGGGGCATAATCCTGCGATTTCAATACGTGCCGAATACCGCCACTCTGATGGAATCCGGCATCGCCGTCGGAATAGTTGGAAGCGAAATTTTTGGAGATAGCATAAGCCTGCTCCTCCGATGCCAAACCGGTCCACACGGCCAATGCGCTTCCCCAGAGATCGTCCTGCCCGGAGCATTTCAAAGATGCAGCCTTGAAAAAACCCACAAGGCCCGTATAGTCTCCACTGCTAGGTGTCGCATAGTGCCAAAGCGTTGCCTGTACGCCTTGCTGTACGGTTGCCGCACGATCCAAAGCCCAAAGTGCCACATCAAAGTCTTTGGCAGCATAGGCCATATCCGCCATCTGGTTATAAGCGTTGTAAGCCAGCACACTCGGAAAAAGAACATCACCGGTCGGCTTTACCACGTCCATAAATCCAAAACCAACAAACGGTGAAGCGTCGGAGATTTGCACGCACCCTGTAACCGGGTTATAAGGGATGCCGAGTTCGAGCAGGTCTTTCAAAAAATCCTTATGGGATTCAAAAATAAACGGGATACCCGTTTTGCGATAATGCTGCCAGGCGATGTCCACCAAGAAGGCATTACCGTCTACCGGAGCTCGGCTGCCCCAATCATTGTCAAGCCCGGGCGTCCAATACACTGTACCGTTTTGGGCAATGTGGTCCGGCACCTCAAATGTCGAGAGGTTTACTCTGGTAGCGATGTAGTTATACACCCCGAGAATTTGGTTTGCTGTGAAGTAATCGAGACGGCTATCGATCATCATCGCCACATCGCGAGTCCAGATATATCCGTAGTATCCATCTCCATCCGGGTACCACAACTCCGTTGAAGATCCGTCTGTGGACATGCGCTTTGCTCCATTGAGTTGGCTTGTGGTCAATGATTGCAAATAGTTATAATGCCGGGCAGGCACACTTGGAACTTTGCTGTTATAAGTTTGCTGGGATAGATTTTTGCGAGTTTGGTCTATGCGCAAGGAAATATATTGAGTATCGATCACTGTTTCCTCCATTTCTTCAACCGTGGCATAACCTTCCAAGCCGTAGTAATCTTTGAGACGAAAACCTCCGACATGCCCGCGGGTATCGGTGATGGCTGCCACATTGCCAAGTCCGTTGGTCGTTACTGTAGCGATAGTCAGATAGTCTGTACCAACGGTACCGGACGGGTGGGATGTGGACCAATTCCAGTCTCCGTCCTTGTGAAAATCCAGATACCAGGTAGTCAACGGAAATTTGGTCATAAACCATTGCCCATCCCGCCTCATCACATCTCCGTTCAGGCTAACAACAATTTCCTCGGCCACGATCCGGTTATTATAGGTGGGGTCCTGCGCCACGCCGCCTCCATCCACCACGTAGTTTTGCAAGAAGTGGCCAACATCCTCCATGCGCTTCTGCTTGATGTAGTTCGCATAATTCCCGCTCAACTGCCCCGCGATTTTTTCAGGAGTTCGCATATTTCATCACTCCACCCTCATGATTAATTCCCCGGGCTCCCGGGATGCCACGATAAATTCCCGCAGCAGCCGGTCATACTCCGATTGGTTCCACGAGCGCTCTGTTGGATCCTTCACCACATCCTTGCACACGCCGTGGACCAACAGCATGTGATAATCCTCATCCAAGTCCGGCACTGTGTCCAAGAGGCTAATCTGTAGCTCCGTTGGTGTCCTTTTGTAGATAATCTTCAATCCCTCCACCACGTTCTCATCCGGTGTCGGGTGAAGATTAATCGTGCGTTCCACGATGTAGTAGAACTCCCCACAGCGCTGATTGGGGTCATTGTCATATTCCCGCCCATTAACCACCACGGACCGGATATTTCCCGGAGGACAGGGAAGGGGATAAACCGGCTGCTCCGCCTCCAGATCCAGCATGATCCAAGTCCAGTCTCTGCAGTACCGGCGATAAATCTCCCGCTGCAGCGTATCCACCTTCCGGATGATGGAGGGCATATGGATGGCGCCGGACGTCCGCTCAATTATTTCCTCCACGATGTCTTGAAGCTTCACGAAATACCACCGTCCTTATACACGAAACGGCAGGACCCATTATGAGCCCTGCCGCGTCGATTATGAGCCGTTATTCAGCGGCTTGCTGTTGCTGTGGTTGGTCCTCAAAGAAGGCCGATCCGTTCAATCGATGTTTACGAAGGAAATCGATCTCCTTCTTGTCGGAGGTACTGAATTCTCCATTATCGAACCGGATGTGTTCCCCCGGTACAGGAAGCACGATACCGTCGATGATTTGCTGGCGCTGCGGCTTCATGGTCAGCACCTGATTGCTGCAACGCGAAATAAACTTTGCCATGTCTCACGATCTCCTTTCGAATGGTATGAGGCCGATATTAGGACGTTACTCCAGTGAGAACGCCATGGGTGTCCGGAAGTTTTACTTCCAGTCCTGCCTCCGTCAGGTACTCATCCCGGGTGCCGTCCTCGTCGTTGTCCTGGATATTGGTCCGCAGTTTGGTGTCAGAACCATTCAGTGGGCAATAACCTACGTTGGCCGGGTCGATGATGATGCCGTACCCACCATAAACCGCACCCTCCAGGATTTTGGACTCATTGAGCAGGTTCAGGGTTCCGTGAGGGGTGACATACTGCATGATGTTCAGGCCGTATTTCTTGGCTTCCTGATTAATCATCAATTTTCCCAAAGCCCAACCATTGATGACGGAGATGAGACGGGCGGAGCATAGCATAAGCTTTTCCTTGCTGCCGAACTTAAAAATAACTTCGGAAATGTTGTTGTCGAATTCCGATTGGGTGAGCTGACCACCAGCATCATAATTATTTTTGGTCAGATAGGACAACAGGCCGCCGGTTGTACGACGCGGCTTGGCCCCAGTGGTGTCCAGTTTGCGCTCACCCAGGATAAAGGACCGGGACATATCAATCTTGTGCTCCACGCCCTTCTTGCGGCGTTGGTAAGCCAGATCATTGCCGCCGTAATGCTTGGACTTCTCATTGGTCCGAGTGGCACCGACCACCGTCCGGAAGATTTGGGTGTAGTTATAGACCGGTACTTCCAGGGTGCTGCGGATTTCAGGGGCTTTCGCGCCTTCGTTGTTGGCGTTGCCGATGATGAGCAGCGGGTCATTGTCCACCAGATCAGCAGCCGTGGTTACACCGTAGCCCCGCACAACGGTCAGGGTATTGGTGGAAACGGCCGTAACGATGAACACCTCCCCAGTACGCGGAACCTTTACCACATACCCGGGAGCAAAATAAGTGCCATTGTCCACCACCAGGGAAGTGGCTGCGGCCAGGTAACCAGATGCGTTGTTGATGGCATCCCACCGGGCGCCCAGGTTGTCCTCCGACCATTCGTATTTCGGGTTGAATACGGTGCGCACATTGCGCTTGGCAATCTTCATGAAGCTCATGAACGGGCTTTCGTTGGGCTCCAGCAGGGCAATGGTTTCCGCCATATCAATGACACGTTTCGCCTGCTGAATATTTTCTGTATCACGTACTCCTGTAACTTGAGGCATGTCTGTTCATCTCCTTTGGTTTAACCGAATATGCCGCCTCCACCAGCTCCGAGAATGTCATTGACAATCTGCTGCTCCGGGGTGACGGCAGGGGCTTTCTTACTTCCGGTAGGTGCGCTCAGTCCGGCTTTCTTGGACCGTGCGGCCTCCGCTTCTTGCCGGCCTTTTTGCTTGGCTTGTTGGTATACCTTGGCCTTGCTGTCTCCGTAGAGCTCACGGGCAGCCATGTCCAGAATGCGCTTGGGCGGATTTGCTGCCAGCCCCGGGTTACCGAAGCCTTCCGCAATCTCTGACACGCGCTCCATAAGGGACTTCATGCCGTCCAGCGTGTTGATCTGCCGGTATTCCTTGGATACTGACTCTATATTGCGGCTCAGTTCTTTGCTTTGCTCACGCTCCAGCAAAGGGTTTACGTGCTGGTTAATGGCCTGAGTGGTGGATTGATTGAGCAGGTACTGGATGGTTCCCAGGGGGTCCTGCTGGAAGTTCTGCCAGAACACCTGATTCAGGTCAGCACCTTGTCCGGACTGTGCCGGGGGCTGCTGCTGAGATTGTTGGGGCTGGCCTGATAACTGCTGACGGCTTTGGGTGTAACTCTTCCGCAGTTCGCGGTAAGAGTGAGCCATTTCCTCAGCAGATTTGAATCCGAGAGCAGCTACGGGATCAGTTTGGGCTTGTCCGTCTTGCGGGGCTCCATCGTCCTCGTCTTCCTCGGATTGGTCTTGCTCATCTTCTTCGGAGCCGTCATCTTCCAGATCGGCGTCCTCTTCGTCTTCGGCGTCAACGGCCCCTTCGTCCTCTTGTCCGTCCTCGAACGGGGATTCTCCCGGGGTTATCGTTTCATCTCCGAAAATGCTCATAGGGTAATGCTCCTCTCAATCGTGGTATATAGAAAAAAGCTCCCGAAGGAGCTGGACCACCTAAGTGGGTTAAACGGTATGAGTGCCTTCTACGCCTCTCACTTCTCTGTCGGCTGTCCGCTTTCTCAACCAGAGAAGCGCCTCTTCAAGCTTGGTGATAGCTAATGCATTTTCTCTGCATCTGAAATCACTGTTTTGGAACCCTTCCAAACGGCGGATAACCATATTGATCAGGTCTTCATTATTCACGCCGTTTACGCCCGCTTCTTTAATCGGACCTTCTTGGAAGTGAATCTTCGCCAAAACCACTGAGCCGGCCCTGACTTCGAATGTGTGCGGGGCATTGTATTGATAATCTTCTTCGTGGAACACGCTGGTGTATTTCTCGGTGAGCAGACTTCCGTTTGTTAACTTAACCATTTTCATTTTCAATTGCTCCCTCACTTTTATTTTCGAATAAACTTCTCAGTTGTCGACCTTCATCCCACATCCAGCTTTGTTTAATTCCCGCTTGGATCTGTTCTCCAGTTATATTGGACTTCGAATGATAATCCCAGTCTTCAGCCAACATATCAGTTTGGTAAGCTTGGGCAGGAACACATCCGCCGTTATCCTTGAGTACAGCTACAATCAAACCGTTTTGGAATTCGCATGCGGTTTCATATCCTTCCTGATCCTTGTCACGTGCAATAGGGCTTTTCATCAAGAACCAATAACCGCCCCAATCTTTTCGTTTAACACGCTTGCCCTGTTTGAGGGCTTCTAAAGCCTCTCCGAAGTTCAACCTTCTTCAACCCCTTTCTGCTTCTTATCCACATGCACCAGAATGCCCTCCAGAGCCTTCACTGCCTGCTGGCACCCTGATACTTCTTCCATGCTTTTGCAGCTCATGAGACGGTCCCGGTTGCTTTGTGCGCGCCTCCTGATCTCAACCTCCAGCAACTGCCACCCCTCACTGTCAGCCAATCGCTGATACGCCTCTTGCTGACTATCCACCGCGGCCACCTCCAATCACCTGCAGCCCACCTTCCTGCTGCATGGCTGTATTGGCTCCGCCCCCAACCTGCGGAGCCGAAGAAGCACCAGGAGGACCGGCAGCCGCCGGAGCACCGCCCTGTGTCGCGGCCATGAGCAACTGCTGCACCTGCGGCGGAAGGGTGGACAGGAACTGCTGTATGACCTGCTGCTGCATCATGCCGGACAGGTCTTCATCACTGGGCAAGATATCGTCCGTGTCCTGCACATCAAAGGCTTCGAACACCTTTTTGAGCAGATTACGGCGCTTGTCCGGGAACTGCTGCATGAACGGGTCGCCAGACACCACTCCGTACAGCTCCACCATGCGCTGTTTGTGGGCTTCCTTGTTCGCCATCGGTTCAACGGAGCTGCCGGCCGGAACCAGGTGGAATTCGCCTTGAATATCCTCTGGAGAGATAACCGGCCAATCCATTTCGTCCTTGTCAAATAGCGGAAGCAAGCGCACATCGTCCACAAACTGCTGATTGAGCTGGATCATCTTCCGGGATATTGCTACCAGCAGGCGCTTTTCCACGGAGCTGATAATGAGTTTGAACCGCATGGCCGCATTATTGTCCTTACTCATGGTGGTGGTGGCCGTCTCGCTGCTGGAGGACTGCCCCATCACCACATCATGGGCGCCGGTGATCTCCTTCATTTCCTGCTTGATGATGTCCTCGCTATTGAATGATCCGGCAAGGGCGCTGTCAGGAGCTTCAAGGGTATCGATATCATCCATTTCATCGACTTCGATCACCCCTCCGTTCTTCCAAACCAATTGCCGTCTGTCGATTTGAGCACCGCGTCGCACCTTGAAAGGACGCCGCATGCTCATGCTACGGTAGTCAATGCGCTGGTTCCGCTCGGTGTTCAGCTCGGCCTGGCTGTCTTCCAACATCTCCATGATGCCGATGCCATAGAACTGCCCCGGGTCCTCCGTGTATACGTCCCGGTCATAGGGCTTTTTCTTGTGGTAGAAGGGATTGGGTGTGTCCAGGGAGATATATCCGCGGTTTATCACGATCACCCGCCTGTCATCCTCCCAATACTGATGCACTTCATAGAGAGCATCGTCCTCGTAGGAGGTAAAGCCAGCGCCTGCTTCATCCACGGTAGGGATGCCGATCCCAGAGTTTCGGTAATCCCGCGATTCATCCTTGGCTGGGTTCTTCGGGATCTTCTTCCAGTCCAGTTTCATGCCCTCTTCCGTTTCTTTCAGAGCCTCCAGTGCCGCCTTGGACATATAGGATCGATGGCCGCAATAATGGGAGTCGTCCACATCAGAGGCGTTGGGGTCTACGAAGAAATGGCCCAAGTCCAAAAACTTGAGCTCGGGGTCATCGTACTGCTTCTCACTGTAAGTGATTTCCTCGTAGTCCATGATGGGTGTCTCACCATCATCGTCCAGTAAGGGAATTTTTTCTCCTGTATCCTCATCCTCCATAAACTGAGCCCGTTTTTCCTTCTTGATTACATCCCGCCTGGCGTACTTCCAGCCCGTATATGCGACTGTTGTCCCGTAAAGTCCCATAATCTTGAGCCCGTTGTGGAAAACGTCCTGAATGTCAAAAGAGACGTTATGCTGATAGTCCAGCAACGTCTCCATTTTCTGGGCAGCTACCACCCACGGCCTCACTTGCTGCGTTTGGGGCATTGGCACGCCGCCGGGACCGGGCACATACCGCTGCCACTCCTCAATTCCGGAGGGCACGCCCTTAACGGCCACATACGGACGGCCCGCGAACAACGTCTCTACCAGCCGGGGCAAGATGGTCTCCAGCATGATGAACGGATACGGAATGGAGATATTGGACCGGTCTGCAATAATATTGCCCTGCTTATCCCGGATGGCTGGAACGATATTGCGCCACATCCGGTAATAGGACAGCCATTTGTCCCGGTAGGTCTTGTCACGCCAGCTCTCGGCATACTCAATCCGGCGCATGATCGTTGCCAGACGCTGCTTGTCGTTCTTCTTTGCCACTCGCTTCATCACCCCTTTCAATGGATCTCAACGCCACCTTAGCCAATATGCGCCAAAGCACAAATAAGCCGGCCAGCGCCAGCTACACAAGAATCGTGCCAAACACATCAATACCCCGTCCTCCCGAAGCTGCTGCCGTAATCCGGCTCGTAATCCTCCTCATACTCCGATGTATCCGCCGTGTTGTACATGAGCCGGTTAAGGGCCTGTGTGGCAGCATCCACCTCATCGTCATGAAGGACAGCCGGGAAACCAGCAAAGGTATTGATGAAATCCGTCACCCACGGGAACAGGGACGGATGGGGCAGATACACATTGCCCGCCTCAATCTCCGGGGTGACCGCAGACGCTCGTGCCACCTTTCCGCCTTCGGGATTCACCGCAACCATGCCGGACACCTTCCGGCGCAGCATTTGGATGACGGCAGGCCCGTTTGCCTTATCCTCCACCAGGACCAGCCGTGCCTTGGGGTATTTGGCCCGGAAACGTTGAATCTCATCCATGGTGCGGATAATATCCATGCGATCCTTGACCTGATCCAGCAGGTACTTGTTGGCCTGCTTACGGCCCCACACTTGCCCGGCCACATAGTCGCTGCCGTCACTGTCCTTGAAGGTACAGTCCCAGGATTGTATCTGCTGGTCCATCCTGGCCGGCAGTGGCTCCGCAATAAAATAGACCGGCTTTCCGCCGATCCGCATCTCCACCGGAGGATATTCCCGTCCGTCTGCCGGAACCCAGAAGCGCCACCACTTGCGCTGGAACATGCCGCCTTCTGACGGCGTTGGGTCCTGCTGGTACTGGGCTCCGTAGTCATAGCTTCCCATGGCACGCTTCAGGGCTGCAAGCTCAACAGGTCCTTCGCGCTCCGGCCATAGCAGCGTTCCCTGCTCTCGGATCACCTCGCGTCCAGAACGCGGGAAATGCACCACCACGCGCTTCTCACACTCAGCCGGGAGTGAAAGGTGAGTATACCCGCCCGTCTCCAGAATGTGGCCGCTCAGATCAGCCTCATGAAGCCGCTGCATGACCACCACAATAGCGCCTGTCTTCTTGTTGTCGAGCCGGGAGGGAAGTGTCCGGCGGAAATACTCGATCACGCCGCCGCGGATGGTGTCGGAATCTACTTCCTCGGGGTTGTGAAGATCATCCACCACAATCACATCGCCACCCTTACCGGTGATGGTGCCGCCGATGGAAGTGGACGCCATGATGCCGTTCTTGGTGTTCTGGTATTCCGTCTTCACGTTCTGGTCGCCCAACAGCGTAAACCGATCTCCCCAGTTACGGCGGAACCAATCAGACTGGAGGATCAACCGGCGATCCACGGAGTGTTTGGTGGAAAGTGATTGGGCGTAAGCTGTGAAGAGCCACTTGAGCTCTGGCCGCTTTGCCCAGCACCAGGTAGGCCACATGACACTGACCAAGATACTTTTCATATGCCGCGGAGGCATGTTTATGAGCAATCGGCGTATCTGCCCCGCTGTGACGGCCTCTAGATGCTCCGCGATGCAATCAATATGCCAGTTATGCATGTAGTCGGCCGGGTCCACCACAGGCCATGCACGGCGTGTGTAAGCGGCCAATGATTGCTCCAAAACCTCAACCTCTGGATTCCCTGTGACCCTTGCCTTTTGCCTGAGGTGATCCATCAGAAGCCGCACATCAGCAATCCCGTTGTTATCCGGTTTGGGCATCCATGCCACCACCCCAATTCCCAGACGCCCGCATTTCCAAAATGCGCTGCATACGAGGGTTGGTGGAGATTGCAGCAAGAGCGCGATCACAAGCTTCCGGTGATTCACGGGCAAATACTTCTACAAAGAGATCCAGGAATTCAGTTAGAAGTGTAAACTGGAATGCTTTCTCTCGTAAATCTGCCATGAATTTGCCGTTTTCTCGAATCTCCCGGCTGAGTGCCGTAATCTCCAAACAGCGGCGCCGTAATTCAACTGAAAAATCACGCTGCCACTTTTTGAATTCTTCCTGACCGCCCCCTTCTGCAATCATCTGCCCAAGTTGTTCTGCACGGGATTCAAACAATTCTGGTAGACTAGCCGCTTCATCGAATCTGTCTACAAGAACCTTTGTTGTGCGCCGGTTAAGGTCAATCAGGTCCAAATCCTGATGAACAGCCCGAATGATCTGGCGCTTGTCCTGCTTTATGATTGCCTTACGAGTGCTGGTATCTGCGTTTCGGTATGCCACAAACGCCGGTGATTTGATATATCGATCAACGGCCATATGTGTGATTTCCACTCCAGCAAACTCGGAACATTCCTCCGCAATTTGCCGGACTGATTTTCCCGATTTAACACCGGAGGCGACAATATCCTGGCATTTGAGCTCTTCAATTTTTGACGGCTTTGCCATGATCACTCCTCCTTTTTATGCTGTAACGCTTGTAACGGTTGTGTAACGGTAACCATCATTTATCCGTTACACGAAATGCAAATAACCCTTTTGCGACAAGGGTTTAGGCTGTAACGTTACACCTCTCACTTAATGCGCATTCGGGGGACAAAAATCACAACTCCGTGGAAAAATGTGAAAGAAAAAACCTCCCTGCACGGGGAGGCGCCTATGTCTCTTTCACACGACCAAGCAGCACATTCATCAGACTTCCCAGTTTCGATCCAACCTCTTCCTTCATCTGCTGCCGGGATATCTCCATCTTCTGCTCTTGGCCGCGGCACATGAATCGTACACAGACCGTATCCTTCACCGTCTCATTACCCAAGATACGTATCTTCTGCCGGTTCATAGCCAGCCTGACACTCTGCATCTCCTTGCCTGCCTCCTGTTGCATAAGATATGCCGCTGCCCCATACAGGCGCTTGAATAGATGGCTGGACTCTTGTATGTCCTGCTGGTTCTTCCCAATCAGAGGAATGACCTTATCCAAGACCACAAACTGCCGCACAAGGGCATAATCTTCTTCGTTTACCGGTTCCATAGTACACCTCAATTATAAGAACGTATATTCTTATTTTTAACCGAAATGGTCTGTCTATGCAATCCCTAAATAAAAAAACCTCCCGTTACCAGGAGGCCAAGAACATGTTATTCTGTTTTTCCTCTTCAATCTTCCTGACCGCCCTCTCCAGATACACCTTGACACTATCTCTCCCCAGATGCAGCTCCCGGGCGATATCCCGCTCACTCATGCCAAACCCATGATGCAGCACATAACATTCCCGCTCCCGCTTGCTGAGACTGTGCAGGGCCTCATCGATCCGCCATTGCTGATCCGGAGCCTCATCGGGCGCATCCTCTTGATACCCGCTCCACCCAGAAGGGCTGCGGTAAACCTCCAACCATTTCGGATCCCAACTTCGGATTTCGGACACGTTGCTGGTGGTCGTGCTGTAAGGCCTCTCAATACCTCTACGGGCGTTCGGACGGCGGCCGGACCTTAGCCATTCGATTGCATAATTAACGTCGGAAATCATGCCGCCAATGATTTCGCGGTCACCTTCAACGGTGGTGTTTTCCTGCAGCTTCTGTAACCGGTAGAGTGTTCGTCCATAATTGGCGAGAGTGGCCCCGCCCATTTGGTGGATGGTCCAGTTACCAGCATGCAGGATAGGCTGGTCATCCTCGTATACGTAAGGTCCGATTGCCATTTCAGATCAGCTCCTTTTCTAAAAATGGGATGTATTCAAACCTTCCTTTGAGGGTTTCTTCGAAGTCTTCGCATTTCTGAAAAGGATTGACCATGGCGAAACTCCACAGACTTGGGAGTAACCATTTGTAAGTGGTCCATTCCTCCTGGCTCTTTAAAACCTGTTTAAGAGCCCAATAGTCACCGTTCATTTCGATGTTTCCCAATGAAAAACAAGCTTTGATTTCGACGATTGTAAGAGGGAATTGAACAATAGCGCAGTAACCAGGGAAGTACATGGATGGGTCAACAACTTCACCGTTTCTCACATCGAAATATATTTTCTTCACGGAATCTCCTCCAATGGGAGAGCCCCCGCGGTTGCAGGGGCCGTCCGATATATTAGTAAAACTCTACATGAAACTTCTCATACAGCACTGCATTCACCCGCTGTCTCCATTCCGCCAAATCCTTAAGCTGGGCTTGGTGGCACTCTGTAGTAAATTTCAGATCAAGCCCTGCCTCCGCATTTCCTGCCGTCTCCAGAGGCTCAGGAGCCGCTTGTACGTCCTCTCCTCCTCCGTCTGCTCGTACCACTGTCTGCTCCTCTGCCACGCTCTGAAACGCGGCGTCCAGTGCCTCAGGAGTTACCGTTTCCTCCTTAATCGGTTCTCCCGGCATCTTCAGAGGCTCCAGTCCGTACTTGCTCATGTTCCGGTTTATGACTTCCAATTGCTGTTTCTGGAGCCGGGCTTTGCGCTCCTCGTCAGTCTCCAGCTTCAGGGTGCTGGTAAGCTTCAGCCCACCGGAAGGAGCCGGGGATTTCTTCAACGTCCGGACAATACCTTCCAACTCGTCAATTTGGCTCTTCAGGCTCCTGCTCTCAGATGCCAGCCTATCCAGCTCGGATTCCGCTTCCTCCTTCATGGCTACAGCGGCATCACGCTTGTTACTGGCATCATTCAGGTCCATGGACAATTGATAGTTTTGCTCTTTGAGGCTGACAAGCTCCAGCGCCGCCTCTGCTGCTTTTCCGGTCACCTCGTCGATGTTGGCCTGCAAGGATGCCAGCGTGTCCCTGTGAGCAGCCTGAAGGCTCTCACGCTCGGCCAGATACACGGCGTTCAATTGCTCCGACACCTGCGTGATCAGGGCCGTGATTTCGCCGTTCATGCCTTCCAGGCCTGTGTAAGCATCGTAATCCTGCGGCAGAGCAAACCCGGTGATCACCGCACTGGCCTGCTCCTGCAGAGCCTTATCCGCTGCCTGCGCCTGATCCAGCGCGTTCAACTGGCTTTGGTAGTATTGCACCTTGAACTTGTCTTCCTCTTTATTGGCTTCCTGCAGCTTTCTCTCCAACTCTTCCCTGGTCTCGCCCATGCCTGTTGTCCTCCTCCATATTTTCGAGTACACCGATCACCCTGCCGGCTGGGTCCCGGTATATGTACACGTCCTCCACACGCACAATCCGGCACTTTTCCCACACCGTCTCTCGCAATCAGCCCGCCTCCTCGGGTATAATGTAATCATCATCGATATCTGATCCTGAGCCGTCCCACCAGCTCGGGATTTTTGTTTGTCTGCCGGAGTTTAGTTCCTTGCCCAGGGCCTTAAGTTCTTTGCCGATGGGGCACTGCTTGAGGCAATATCCGTCGATGTGGCTGTAATTTTGCTTGTATTGCTCCGTCAGCTCCATCTTGATCGTGCAGGTTTGGCAGCCAGCGAGGTGTTGATTGATCTGCTGCAGGATGCCTGTTCTAAACATGGCTTATGCCTCCTCCCTGGGATACTGGTCCCACAGTTTTCCGTCCAGCAGGCGTCCTGCTTTTTTTATTCCCACACGCCGTACGTTTCCGTACAAATCCCCTTCGCTGCAGGCACAAGATTCAATGAAATCTTTGCCCCCATGAAATTCTCCGTATCTGACATCGTCATTGTGAAAACGGACATCCGGTGACCACTCGCCCCATTGTTTAAATAGGAACGGAACTCCTGCATCCTGACACTGATCCCGGAGGCTACGCGCCCAATCTGGGTGCATCGGACGGGCTTTTCTGCCGGACTCACCACCGCAGACGACCCAATTGATTTGATCATGCTTGTGCCAGTACACATAATCATCAGGTTCGTTCGGATCGGTGATGCATCCCTTCTCTCCGCGCTGCCAGAAGTATGCATTATCCGGCCGGGGTACTGCATTCAGATCAACCGGACCCACCATCGGCTCCACACTGAGCCACCGAACCGCTGCCGGCGTCTGGAGCAGCAAGGGAATCCGCTCGTCCGCGGCCTGCTGATTTTCCGCAGTGACGCCCATCCAAACATTTGGCCATGGAAACCTTCCGCCCATATCATCCGCCCCACGTTGGCAACCTTCCATATACCGTTTCATGCGCTCCGGCCGTTTGGTCAGTACCATGAAAATATGCTGTTTAGCTTTTGCCATCACAGTGAAAATTTCATCAAGAAAACTGTCCGGCACATCCGGGTGGAAAAGGTCGCTCAGACTGTTGACGAATATCTTCCGAGGCCGCTTCCATCTCAACGGCTGGTCCAGACGGTTCGGGAACAATTGAATCTCGCTGAATGGTTTGGCATATTGCTCCGGCAACTGCTTGCCCTCCAGTTTAGCCTTGTGCCGCATCGTGTGCAGGTCAAAGGCATAACAGTTCCGGCAGCCCTCACTGACCTTGGTACAGCCCACAATGGGGTTCCATGATGCGTCCGCCCATTCAATTTTCGTATTATCTCCCATGGTCTTGCCTCCTCACTCTTTTTCAATCCAAAATATGAAGCTACCGGAATCTACATCATACCTAAAATCGATAATCTTCCAGCCGTCCCCATCAAAATCAATCTGCGGTTTGTGGGCTTGTAAAATTTCAACTTCATCTCTGTTCATTTCCATGGAAACTTCTTTTTCCTCGCTTTTGAAAACCACCATTACCTTGCTCATCCTTCCTTCTCCTCCTTATCCCCCTGTGGGGTGTGGTATCGTCGTACTGCGCGTTAACCCCAATGGCCGTGACGCTTGAGGATTTCAATTACTTCCGGTGCGTAAGGCTCGTCGGTGTTAATAATTAAATGGGTGTGATCATTGGTCAGACCGTCACGTTCACGTCCATGCCTGATCATCCTCAACACATCATTCAGCGCTTCAAACTCTTCTTCAGCCAGATATTTTCTGGCGTCCTCCCACTTAAACATTCCGAATTTCTTTTTCATGCCTTCAGGCTTCATGCTTTTTCCTCCTTTCTACGCAGTTTGCGTCAACCTTGTTTGATCCACTCCGCATGCTCTTCCGGCGTTGCCTCCCGGATCCATCCGTTTGCTATCCAGCTTTTCGGGCATCGTGTTGGACCGTCCGCCGATTCTGCCGGCTTGCCTACTTGCCTCCGGGTAATCCCACTCTCCAGGGACTTGGTTATGCCTGCTTCCGTGTATACCCAATGGGTTACGGCTGTCTGGTTTCCCATTATGGGGTTCATGGTTATTCTCCTCTCTCTTGGGTATGTTTATGGGGTTATCCTAGACCCTTATGGAGCTTATTAACCTTATACGGCTGCCGCTTCGCTAGGTGATTCGGTCGACTCGTTGGCCTTCGGCCTTTAAATTTCCATTACCTGCTGACCTTCATCGATTTCTACCTGCATCCCATTTGTCACTTGCTGTGCAATCCATGAGGTTTCACGCTTGACATTAAGCATTGATTGTTTTGCGTTTTTGAAAAATTCCTTCTCGATCTCGAACCCGAAACTATGTCGGTTAAGCTCAAATGCAGCCCGTAGTGTCGAACCGCTGCCCGCGCACGGGTCTATTACGACATCACCCTCGTCCGTAAAAATTCCAATCAATTCCTTCAGAATGTTTACCGGCTTCTGTGTCGGGTGGATCTTCGGATACTCAGTAACACTATCTCGCTTCCATTCAAACCAATTCTTGATCATTCGGCCTTTAGTTTCTTCCGTTTTCCCATTTCGGAATTTCGGAAGCTTGTCGCGGTATAGCACAACGGCATGCTCCGTGGCTCCAACAATCTTCATATTGGCTTTCAGCACCTGGGAGCTTGTGTTCTTTACGAAAAACAAAGGGTATGAATGCAGAAATCCATGCCGTCTGCCGTATTCCTCAATCATTGGCATTTGCTGATAGGAGCAAAATACGATCATGGCCGGGGCCTCATTCTTTTCCTTGGGCTCCTTTTTCAAAAGCTTGCTGCAGAAATGCATATATTCGGCCAAATTGAAGTTCTCGTCTGTTTTGAAGAATGATGTATTGGCTAATTTGCTCTCGCCTTTGCTGTTATCGCCGTCAACATACCACTGGTTGCTTGAGGCGTAAGCGTTGTGTCCAAGATTGTAAGGTATGTCCGCTATTACCAATTGTGCTCTTGGGATGTTGTACCTTTTGAAGTTTTGAAAATGGTCATGGTACAATTCCATTTTGACCGACATGCTATCCCCTCCTCCTGATCTTGACCTGCTTAAAATGGCAACTGTCCATCGGTTTGCAGCATGATCAGTCCCCGATTCTTGCTTTTGCCAATCTGCCGCCATCCTGCACGCTTGAAGCAGTATCCCGGGTTCGGACTCTTAACTTTGGCCGCATCCACATAGGTGATTATTCCGTCCTTGGGGGGTCTCCCCACTCTGATGTAGTGGCTACCTCTGCCCATCCGATCAACAAACTGCTCAGGTGACCGCTCTCGTTGCGAAATATGGTGCATTCCCACGCATCCAAACCATCATCACGGATACCGGACCATGTCACCCATACCGCATCACCAATGGCTGTCCGTAACACCAGATTGCGCCCAGGCCGCGTAAACATCGGCGCTCCGATATGCTGCCTGCTGTAATGACGGTCCGCCAGCAAGCGGCAAGGCGTATCTCCTTTGTGCGTCACCAACCACGGACCATACTGGGGCATATCAAGCATGGTTTGGATCATTACCGATACACCGCCTTTAATCTGTGCTGTACCCTCTCCCACTGGGGACGGGTGCGGCGCATCCATTCCGTTTCCGCTTCAACTCGCTCCCGGAGTGTGGCCCGATCTTCTGCCCTCATGATCACCATCAACTGCTGGTCTGTGGCTTTACGGTAGTCCATGCACCTTACTCCTTTGGAGAAACCCGGCAGTTTCCCGCCGGGCTCCCGTGCTATTAGGCCAGCAGGTCCTTGACCCGCTTCTTGTAGGCGCTCCACTTGGTGGAGAGTTGTCCCTTTGTCACCCCAAGGCTTGAACTGATCTCCAGCCAACTTTCTCCAGATTGGCGCCGCTGAAGGAGGG
>RCUQ01000180.1_pt1 | contig 41475 bp, 51 predicted proteins | sample 2166351 | NCBI WGS metagenome assembly RCUQ01 (sample SAMN09932597, study PRJNA488358) | compost metagenome | feature: garden; material: soil; isolation source: compost soil in acetonitrile-enriched culture | place: Germany: Experimental Botanical Garden Goettingen | collected 2016-01-27
AGAAGGACATACTTCGTGGCCCATCAATTGTCCAGCAGTCGGCGGAAAAACGAGGGATGGTACTTTCAATGATATGAAAAGCTTCTTGAGTGGAATCTTGGCCTAAATAGTTGCTTATCTCTGTTATCTGATCTTTCAAAAAAAGAGTTCGATTTCCTAGTGCTTTTGCTTGTTCATTCATGTTGCCATTAATGCCGCCCAAAGCTAATTCATTTTTTTCAAGTAAACGAATTGGGGACCACTCTGATTTGCTGATTATTTCACTCACTTAAATTGACTCCATTTAATCTATAACTACCGTCGAGTAACCAAGTACCATCTAAATACAATCCACCTGCGGCCTGGGCGAACTCAATTTCTTGGCCAGTAATAACGGCCGCTGCTGTGTAAATATTCGAAGTACTTTCAAGAACGAGTGATATTCCAGTGAGGTGAGAACGTAAATTTTTATAAGTACGGACAACTTTCGTTAACTCTTTAAAATCAAACTTACTGATATTATTTTGACTGGTCTTAATAAAAATATTGAATGTATAAGGCTTACCTTGTGGCACCATGTTGAACCATTCTTGTACGACAATTGGAAACCCCAATGAATTAAGCGCACCATCTAACGATCCAATCGTACCTTTAATACTATGGTTCTTCAGAGAGGTTTGTATGACTTGCCGCTTTTGTATTTCAGTCCAATCTTTATTCCATACATCAACTGAACGTTCCCATGCTAACCATGGGAGAACTTCAACAGGTGCATTCAGTGGATCATTAAAGCTGCGTATATTTACTTCAATATTTGAAACACGTGAAAATGCACTTTCAAAATTCATTTCAAATTTGGTGGAGTTTGGGGGCAGTAATTTACTCATGTGTCCACCTTTGAAATATTAATGCTGGTGCAATACGCAACTTGGCCGATTGAAGTATCGATATTGCTTGCAGGTGAAATCAAATTGACACGGCTGACACCTGCTTGGTGGAGTGCTTGGTAAATCCCAGACAATGAAACGCCATCATTAAATGAATGGACTTTTTGGATATATTCTTCTGTGGCTTTATAGCAACTGTTCAAAACGATAGTTTCATCTGGACCTTCATCAATATAAATTTCTGCTTCAATGATGTAATTGATAATAGATGCCGAATAAATAATAGGACGATCTGTCAAAGGGCGAACTGATTTAGCATTCAAAGCTGTGTTCACAACATTTAAAAGGTCTTCTGATGCATTACCATTGTCTTCAGTAGAAAGTACATAGATATTACAAATACCCATTGGATTTTGGTTTTCATCTAATGGCGCATAAGGATAAATGTCTTTAACGCGTACATCGGCGTTGAGGCCATGGAAAATGTATGAACCTTCACTGCCAGCAGTAGTTTGGCCTTCAGGTGCAAGTTGCACACGCTTACGGAGTGATGCATCAGTTTCGTATATAGCTTTTGTTGTTGAGGTTTCAGCAGTAATTAATTGGCGTTTTAGATTTTTTTCAGCAGCTTTATGTTCAAGGTCTATTCCTGAAGAATATGCAAGTAATACGGCTTTAGCCGAATCATTGACATGCTGACGTACAATCATTTCTCGAAATGCAAAGACTTCTGCTAGTTTGTAAGCAGGATCAGATTCACGAAGTCGTGTATAAGAAATACCAAGGGCATCCATACGACGATAATATTCTTGTAGTCCAGCATCTAAAATTGTTTCGTAGTTTATTTGCTCTACAACTGTTGGTTCAGGTAGTTGAGATAGATCAATTGCATTCGTCGATTGAGTCATGTTGAAGCGCCCATTGTTAATGGAATTGATAATTTATTGATGTCTGAAGAACCAACAATTTGCATTTCTAGATCCAATTGGAAACGGCTATTTTCTGCCTTAGAAAAATGAGCATTGATCAGTTTGATTCGGTCTTCCCAAGTCAAAATGGCTGTAGCACTTGCGGACATCACTTGAAGGCGGACAGCATCATTAAAGGGTTGATCGAGCAATTTAAAAATCATAGAACCGTATTCACGACGCATCACTCGGCTGCCTATGGGTGTAAATAAAATGTCTTGAATTGATTGTTTAATGTGAGGAATGACCTCGAGGCTTTGACCAGTTTCACGTGACATCATGCTTTTGACACTCCTGTATCTGATCCACCAGATTGAACCCCACTATGCTTGTGGTTTTTAAGACTAATGCTTCCGGCATTCACATCAGATTCAGTACTGAAGTTGCCAGTAGAGTGACTGCTACCTTGAATCAATTGGCTGCCACCTACGGTATTATTTCCAGTCATGGCAGTACTGCCATTGACCTGTAAATTACCGTTAATGGTGGTATCGCCATTGATTGTGATACCGCCAGTTGCAGTAAGAATGGCCGTTCCTCCATTGGGGAGGATGGCTTGTAATGAATGATTAGCAGTGTCATAGCTGATCATGGCCCCATCCTCATAGACTCTTAATTTAATATTTGGGTTCAATGATGGAGTCGGAAAAGATTCATTGTTTAAACCAACCAAAACAATGCCGAGGGCAAGCTCACCAGTTGGGCTGAAGACGACACATTCCTCATTGATGCTGGGTAAGTCATGGCTTAGGTCTGCACCTGCGCGTAAATTAAATAGACGTAATTCATCGGTCACGATATCGCCGAGGTCGACTGTGACGGTATGAAAAGGTTTAGCAGGGGTAACGCTTTTAATTCGTCCTAAACGGATCAAATTTTCTAAGCGGCGATGGATTTCAGCACTCATGTGCCTACTTTGCGTTAAGGGTTCAAAGCTTGCATTAATGGCAATTTGTAAGAGGGGATATTACAAATAGAGAGACTTCATTTTGCTCTAAGATTTAGGGCTTTAAATGCCTCATGACTGAGTCTTCAATCATTTGAATATCAGTTGGAGCAAACCCCAACAATTCACGTTTGGGATAGGTAATGGATGGCCCATTTTTACTGACACGGGCACGTAAACCATCTTGGTGGATACGAGCTACAAAAACGACATTACTCAGAAAACCAACGCTTACCATCTCGGCATTTGAAAAATTTCTAAAATAACGTTGCGATCGGAGTTTGGTGAACATTTTACGACGAATTCTTTTGCCTTCGCGTAAACGTCTCGGAGCAAAGCTTGAGCCATCTGGGCCAACTTGTGCCGCTATACGTTGCTGTTGGCTTTTTCTTAAATCTACTCCAACCTTTTTATTCAGCTTCGTCATTTCAGCATCGCTGAGTTTATTCAGCATGGGCGTTAGGTATTTGACCAAATCGTCGAGGTTATCACGCATGACTTGACCCTTATGGTTTCTTAGCTAATGGCATTTCGAGTGCGACTGTATTTAAAGTTTCAACACTGGTCCACGTTGCTAAGAGGTTGCCTTGATCATCTAGCAACTCGCAGTCAGTTGCAGGTGAAGCGAGTTGGTACTGAGGCTCTTCGGGATAAGAAAAGTTATAGACCCCGTGTTCTTGCTGTTGAATAATCACGCGCTCTGTCAGTTCTAATTCAAACATGACATCGACTTTATCGTTATCGATAAATTCAGCCTCAAACTTTACTGCATCTTTGTTTTTATCCAAATTGGCGAGTAGTTCAGACTGATGCACGCGAATCCATTGAAACAGTAAAAAGGCAATCAGGTCAGCATCACCTGTAAAGTCTTGAATGACAAACTTCACAGGTGAAATACTTTCCATGCCGTAGCCATTTGCAAGCGTAGTACGATAACGACCGCTTTCAATATGCATGCTGAGCTTATCAGGGTTGTTCTGGAGAAACTTCAGATGACTCACCAAATGTTCGCGCAAACTAATCGGCTTTTTCATGCAGTTTTGCTCTGGTAGTTTGGATCGAGGCGGTTCATCACTCGAAGAAACTTACTGTCATAGCCCAGTTTTTTATAGTTGCGACCATTATATAAGCTAAAGACCACATCCCAATTCTCCTGGCGTAATGCTTCTAGCAAAGTCCATTTTTTCCCAGCAACTGTTCCAGACTTAAACTCACAAAAGCGGAGAAAGGCTTCAAACTGTAGGCTTTCACTTTGATAGTGTTGCTCTTCAAATTCCTGAACAGAGGAGTAACCGAGGTCTTTCCAGTTTTCGCCCATCAATTGAAAGCGCCCCCATGAAGCCGACATCAAAGCAGAGTCTTCATCAATTTGCTTTGCTAAAGCCAATCGTGTGTATTCGGCTGCATTGCCGTGGTACCCACCTGTTTGAGTGTTTACCACATTGGGATATTGTCCCATCATTTTGTCTGTAAAAGCTTTGCCACGTTTCTGATTTAAATAGAAATACATGCGGTGACGTTCAAACAAAATTTTGGGTCGGCCGTCTGGTAAGTAACCATTCCCCAACGTTTCTACTTCGGCAATCGCACGAATCACAATTTCAGGTACACCAAGACGTTTCGCACCTGCTGTGAGGTCTGCATCTTTTAGGTTTTTGGAAATGTCTTGACCTTTAAGGGCATTGAAAGTGGCATTTCCGACGATGCCATCGACTTTGATTCCGATCTTTCTTTGGTACTGAATTACGGCATATTCAGTACTTTCACCAAAGTGGCCATCGATAGATAGAGGTTTATTATTTTTACCTTTCATGCCATTTTTAATCAGAAGTTGCTGTAGCTCAGAAACGGCTGAACCCTTAGCTCCAAATTTAAGTAGCTTCATGATGGACTCCAAATTAGTTTGGCCACATTTCCTCTGCTGCGAAGCACGATGACAGCAAGAAGCAGTGCAAAGATGGCATCCCATAGGGTGACGGGATCTTTAAAGAAGAGAATGTGAACCGACTGTCCAAGAAAAGAGGCAATAAGCAATGTTGCCAGCCATGAGTAACCACGGTGGAAAGCGGTTTCTTTACGGCTATAACAAGCAATGCGGATACCGCAAATCAGATAGGCCAAAACAGCGATAAATTGAAATAAGAATTCGATCATGAGGCACCTCCACCTCGAAAAGTTTTCCAAATATCAGACAGTTTGGATGTCTTCACCCAATCAACTGCTTTAATCAAAATGAAAAGTGAAAATGTGGATGCAATAAGCGCTGCTGTCGCATCGCTGGTTATAAAAGTTCGGCTGGTAATTTCAGATGCAAGCAAATAGCCAATACCCGTTGAAAGCAGCATTGTGCGTAAACGCTGCCAAGCGGATAAATCTTTTTCATAGGTGGCAATAAAAGCTGCACCTAAAACAGCGCCGAGTAGGGCATTACCATTAATAAAAGGCAGGATGGAAACAGCACTTAAACTGATAGCTGTTGCCGTTGTGGTTGTCGTGGTAGGTTCAGGCATGCTTAATCCCATAAATTAATTGTTTTTGTCATCTGCTGTTGGGCGGGGATATCAGGCAAAACAACCTCAGTGCCAAGCACCAGTATTGGACCTTGTTCAGCCAAAGCCGGGTTGCTTTCCAACACTGTCTCAGTAACACCAGCGGTTCGACCGTAATAGCGCCAGCAGATCAGATCAATCGTGTCCCCCTGAACGGACTTCACTGTTTTCATATCAATTCCACGGTACAGCGACTGGTCCCAAGCAAGTCACGAATCGCCCAACGCAAGTTACGTCGATGTTCATCAATGGTCGGTGACAATTCTTCAGCCCGTTTCTGGCCATCACCTGTGCTGTCATAGCTTCGATATTTTTCATTAATGTCCGCTGCGATCGCAGAATGAATTGCACGTAAATACAGAAGTTCAGTATTGGGCTTTCCATCGATGGTCGAAGTTGCGAGCTCACTTAGTGCCGATGCTTTAAATTTGAGCGAGCGTAGTTGCTCATTGATTTCTAACATGGCTGCAATCGCGGCATCTTTTAGACGAGGGTTGGAAATGCTGCCATCTAAACGCACAGATTCCCGGATCAGATTCAATTGAAGATTGGGAAAGAACCCATCATTGCTAATCGACTCATCTGGCATGGTTGTAGGTGCATTAAAGCTAAAACCAGTCATAGTCATATCCTAGGTGGTCGGTGGATGATAGTTCAGAACAACAACTTAAAAGTTTTGTCATCCCCATCATGCCGACCTGGTGCGGGGGGCACAGGTTAAGAAGATGCAGCAGCTTGCTGTTCTTCTAATTGTTTGGCCAAGAGCTTTTCAGCACGATCAAGGTCTTGTTTACAGCCGACGTTGTCTTTCTTGGCAATCGCTTTTTTCATGTACTCAATTGCAGCTACATAATTGTCTTCAGACAGAAAAACTTTCCCAATTGCGCAGTACAACTTGGCACGAATAGGATCATGTAAGTCAAAACCTTCAGTAAGTTTTTCAGCATCAAGCAAAGTATTTAAATCAAATACTTCGCTTGCTTTCAGCTTGGTCAATGCAGCATTAGCAATTTCTTCAGCCACAATACTTGGAGTGTCTCGACTAAAAGAGTCAGGCATATCTAAGCCATGCTCTAAAGCAAACACAGCAATCTTTAAACCTTCATGGAACATGCCAGCATCAAAACACCACAGCATGATGGTAGTGACAACCTCGTCGTCCACCTTTTGATTGGCTGCCAAAATCCCTTCGACATAAGGTTGGTATTTTGGAATCAGTTTGGCTTTAGCTTCAGCACGGCTTTCATCTGATTTGATATGTGAAAGCAGTGATTTATCGTTTTTTAGTTCCGCCAACTGGAGTTGATAGATCGATGCATCATGGCGGGTTGCCCCAAAGGCATCCGCCTTGGCAGATTTCTCTGCCAAAACGCGAAGAAAGTGGTTACGTGCATGATTCATTTGTCACCTATAGAACTTCGATGTTTTCAACCAAAGCCACTTTTTCATAGGCTTCAATCACATAGTCTTCATTGCTCGATTGATAGTCTGCAACACGGTTTTTCTCAGGTTCTTCACGAATGAATCGACGTTTGCCACCTTCTTGGTAGTAAATCGACAAATTGTCGAGAGAGGTGATCAGGAAAGTGTTATCTGGGAAGAACGGAACACGAACGGCAGGTAAGCCACCAATTTGCTTTTGACCTACCAAAACCTGACCTGCAAGCGTGTTTTGGTTGTCTTGATCTTGGTTCAAAATGGCAAAGTTCTTATCGTTCAATAGAGAACGACCGCAAATCACTACTAGATCCGTCGCATCCTGGTGAACTTCATCAATCAAGCTATCAACAGCCTGCTTCACTAAGGCATCCAAGTTTTTATAATCACCTGTGGAGCCCACAGTGATTTTCCCTGAGCCTTGTACGACCTCGGTCATGTTACGTTCAGGGCTGCGGGTACGAATTTTATGTAGCCAGCCTTCGTTTACGTCTTGTAGTAAAGGATTTGTAGTACGGTTGGTGGTTGTTGCGATGCTTGTACCATTCCAGCCAATCATAATGCGATCTAAGCCAATCGCTTTGGCACAAGCACCTGCCCATTTTTCAGGGAAGTCGGCAAACTTTGCCCAGGCATCAATTTTTGAATAGAGCAAGGCAATATCGAAGTCTGTTTTTTGACAGGCATAGGTGTTGGCCGTTAGACCTGTCGGATCGGATGGATTACGTTTGGCATCACCCGTGGTATCTGTACGCCCAGCAATGGTGCTATTGACAGAAAGACCAATGGCTTGACCAGTCGCTTCAACCACTTCAATGACATTGATACGACCTAAAAACTCGCTTGAAAGCTGAATTTTTTCTTCCAGCTTTTGTGCCGGTGTTGGTGCAACAGTGAACTGAACCGCTGCACTGTCGACTTCGTTAATGCGGGCAACTTCGCCCATGTAGTGATTAAACTTTTTACGTGTATCGTTACGCATGATTAAGAAATTCCGTATTAGTAAACGACAGCAGCATTACTGCCTGAATGCCCAGTGCTTTCAGGTCGTTTGTTATGATTTGGGTCAGGTTGATGATTGAATGAGTCTGAAAGGGCGCTGTGTTTTTGCTCAAGTTCGCTATATTGGGTTTTCAGCTCGTTTAGTTCCTGCTGCATTTTTGAGAAAGCCGTACTTTGCTTGCCAAAGGTTTCTGCAATTTGCTCGAGTACTTTTTTGACTTCGGTAAAGTTTAGTTTGGCTTCTGCTCCTTGCTGTTCAATTTGCGGGGAAAACAGGTCACTGAACTTCTGAACCATTCCAGCAAATAAGCCTTTGCTGTCATCTTCAAACTCGATTTGAGTTTCTGCTGCAATAGAAAAAGCATTCTTCTCAGAGTTTTCACCAAACTTAGCAACCATGCTGGAAAAGCTCAGTTTTTCAGTACCGATAGAGGCCGGAGAGTCGGTCACTGCCAGGCCCACTAAATAGGCTTCGCCTTTACCTTGGAAATTCGGGTCAATTTCGATACTGGTGAAAATCTTCTGACGCTTTTTGTTCATTTCGACTAAGTCAGCAGTTGCGTCAATTTGTGCAAACAATGCCAGCTTCTTCTCACCGTTCATGTCGACTTCTTCGGCTTTGACTGCAAGCACATCGCCATAAGCACGGAAGGAAGAATCAGGCATTACACCACGTAGGTGCTCAACCCAAATACGCGCGCCATATACAGACTGGTTGTAGTTTTTTGCAGATTGTTCAATCCAAGAGCGTTCAATCACGCGCTTATCAATGGTTTCTCCTTCGACTGCAACACGAAAGAACTTTGATTTATTTGTCATGGTGTTTTAACCGTTCAGGAATTTGCTCATCAAATAATGAGCATCATTGAAAGTCCGAGGGCATTAGTAAATAAATCTGCTTTGTAAGAGGGGATGCTACAAAAGCTAAATCAAGCTTTGTACAAAGTGCATTGCTTTAATTGGCGCATGAATACATTTGACACCGAACGCTTCGAGCTAACTTTCGATAACCGTGTAAAGGCAAAGTTCCTTTACTGGATGAGTTGGCGTATTAGCAGCATTGCGGAATACCTACAGGAAAATGAAAAGACCGTTCATTCATGGAAAGCTCGTGATGAATGGGACAAAGAAGCACCTGAAGGAATTGCTGCACAGGCACTAGAAGCCCGTTTGTGTACCTTGTATTTGCTCGAGAAAAAAACACCAGGCGATTTTAAAGAAATCGACCTGCTAGAACGTCAAAAAGACAAATATAGCCGACGCGAAAAATACCTCAGTGATGGCGGTAATGAAGCCGACATCAATCCCAAAATTCAAAACCGTAATGCCAAACAAAAAAAGATGCCAAAGCGAAACTTGATTACGCAGGCCATGATTGAAAAGGTTCAGGCAGATTTTGATGAGGGATTATTTGACTATCAACGTACTTGGTTCAAAGCCAAAAATCAGCGTTCACGCAATATCTTAAAAAGTCGTCAAATTGGCGCGACGTATTATTTTGGACGAGAAGCTTTCGTCGATGCGATCACAGGCGGAGGCAACCAGATTTTTCTTTCAGCTTCCAAGGCACAGGCGCACGTTTTTAAATCCTATATCAAGTCTTTTGCTGCCGAGTCGATTGATCTTGACCTACAGGGCGATCCAATCGTCCTGAACTTTGAAGAAGGCCCACCTTCAGAACTTATATTTTTAGGTACCAATGCCAAAACAGCTCAGGGCTTCCACGGCAATTTTTACTTCGATGAATACTTTTGGGTACATGGCTTTCAGACCTTACAGAAAGTTGCCTCTGGTATGGCTATGCATAAACGCTGGCGTAAAACTTATTTCTCCACGCCATCTTCAAAAAGCCACGAAGCTTTTAACTTTTGGTCAGGGGAAATCTTTAACAAGGGCAGACCCAAAGACAAACGTCTGAATATTGATGTTAGCCATGAAGCCTTAAAAGATGGTCGACTGTGTGAAGACAAAATTTGGCGACAAATTGTCACCATTTTAGATGCGGAACGCGGTGGCTGTGACCTGTTTGATATTGATGAATTACGCTTTGAGTATTCGGCAGAAAGTTTTGCCAACTTGCTTATGTGTATGTTCATGGATGATGGGCATTCAGTCTTTCCACTTTCAGTTATGCAGCCGTGCATGGTGGACTCATGGGTACTGTGGGACAAAGACTTTAAACCTTTGGCACTGCGTCCATTTGGCTATCAGGAAGTGTGGGTCGGTTATGACCCTGCCGAAACTGGTGACACTGCAGGCTTAGTGGTCATCGCACCGCCATCGATTCATTATTCAAAATTCCGCTTACTTGAACGCCATCAATTCAAAGGGATGGACTTTCAGGCACAGGCGGCTTACATCAAAAAAATCTGTGAAAACTACCGTGTGACTTACATTGGTTTAGACACCACAGGCATGGGAACAGGCGTTGCCCAATTGGTACGCCAGTTCTTCCCAGCACTGACTACCTTTAGCTATTCGGTAGAGGTCAAAACCATGTTGGTACTGAAAGCCATGGATGTGGTGCATCAAGGTCGCTTTGAGTTTGACGCAGGCTGGACCGATGTCGCACAAAGCTTTATGGCCATCAAAAAGACCATGACAGGCTCAGGTCGTCAATTCACCTTTGAAGCCACACGTTCAGAAGAAGTCGGGCATGCCGACCTTGCCTGGGCGTGTATGCATGTCTTTGCCAATGAACCACTGGAAGGGCGTAACGTCCATAATACTGCTGCAATGGAAATATTCTAATGTCCGAAACTCAAAACTTGCCTGCTGTGGCGCAAAATAATGCCATTCAAGCCTTTACCTTTGGTGACCCTGAACCTGTCATGAATACGCATGATTACATGAGCATGTTTCAGGTGTATTGGAATGGGACTTACTATGAGCCGCCAGTAAGTTTAGAGGGTTTGGCAAAGTCTTTCCGTTCTACACCTTATTTGTCGACCGCTATTATTTATAAGCGTAATCAGTTGGTTTCTGCATTTAAGCCGAATAAGTTGATGTCTTCCAAAGCCTTTGAGCAATTGGTCATGGACTTTTTGGTATTTGGTATGGGCTATGTAGAAGCCATAAAAAGTCGTTCAAATCAAGTGGTGCAAGTAACCACGCCTTTAGCCAAATACATGCGACGTAAACAAGACCCGAAAGAGTTTTTAATGATTACGGAAAACTGGAAGTACCACCATTTTGAGCGTGATTCAGTTTTTCAGGTGCGTGAGTGCGATATTAATCAGGAAGTGTATGGTACACCTGAATACTTAGCAGCTTTGCAGTCTGCTTGGTTGAATGAGTCGGCAACTTTGTTCCGTCGTAAGTACTATAACAATGGTTCGCATGCTGGTTTTATATTGTACCTGACCGATCCGCAGCAGAATGAAGACGATGTAAACAATTTACGTCAGGCACTCAAAGACAGTAAAGGACCAGGGAACTTTAGAAATCTGTTTTTGTACTCACCGAGTGGTAAGCCGGATGGCATTAAGTTGATACCCGTGTCGGAAGTGGCAGCAAAGGATGAGTTTGCACATATTAAGTCCATTACTCGGGATGACATTTTGGCGGCTATGCGTACACCGCCTCAGTTACTAGGCATTATTCCCAATAATACGGGTGGTTTTGGGTCGATTACAGAAGCTCAAGAGGTTCATTGGAATGCGGAGATTAAACCTCTCATGCAAAGAATTGCAAATCCGATTAATGAGTGGTTTGGATTAGACGTAATTTTATTTAAATAAAATTACGTTAATTTGAAATAATGTTAATCTTGAGGTTCTATGTCTACTGCTTCTTCGAATGTTTTTTTCCAACTTTTGCTAGTTCCAAATGCCGAAACATTAAAAAAATTTAATGCAACATCTTCTAGGTTAGAAGTATTAAGTCCCTTCAATAATCCATGTTTATTACATAATGTTTTGAAACTATTATAGAAACATCCTAACCACATTAAAATGAATTTTTCTTCTACATCAATAAAATTCATAATAATTTGATAATACATGTTTTTTTCATTATCACTTAAAGTAGAGGAATTATGAATCATTGAAAATAATAAACGATATAATTTAAAATAGGATTGCATTTGATACGTTTTAGTACCGTAAAGATACTCTGTATATGAATACCATTTATCTTTAAAATATTGACGGTCATGTGTGTAAACATCGTATTCTTTTCTGATTTCTCTGAATTTCTCAGCATATAAAGCTATAACTTGAAACCCTCTTAATTCCTTGCCCTCGACTATAATTGTCATATGTGATAGTAAATTATTTCTTTCAGAAAGTAATGAATAGAACTGGTCAGAAAAATTCTTTTTTTGTGCTTCTTTAAACTGAGCATTAATAATCAGCTGTTGATTATCTGCAATACTTTTTTGATCTCCTGCGATTTTAACTTGCTTATTTAATATCTCAGTTTGCTTTTGGAATTCAGCTTGTTGTCCAATTAAAGCATCTTTTTGTTCCGCTAATTCTTTACGAGTAGCATTCAGTTCTAGCATTTGTAAGATTAAAGAAATAATCAAAGTTGCAAATGCTAGACCACTAAATAAAGTATTGAGTGAACCATACATATCACCGTATGTACCATATTTTTCACCCATAGAATTATATTGTGAATTACCTTTTAGTTCTGATGGGTCTGGAATTTTGAATGGAACACCTTCCCATTCATTTTGAACCCATGATTTTTGATTCCATTGATTTGAATCAAGTATGTCATCCTGCATCAGTTTTTGTGGATACTTAGCCCAAACTACGTATATAACTACCCATGCAACTAAGGTAAATGACATAACTTTGAACAAAGTGTTTTTATAAAGTGGCTGTTTTATATTTTGTTGAGATGACACAATAATTTACCTTAAATCAAAACTCAAAAACTTCTTTTGCAGTAGCAATCGTCTTTGGACCTACACCTTTTACTTCCGCAAGCTGTTCAATCGTTAAACCTTTATTGTTCACTCGAGCAACAACAATAGCTTTAGCGACATCACGTTTTACATTGAGCAGAGCTTCAATTTCATCAAGTGATGCTTCAGTAATCTTTGGTTTAGTCGTCTTAGAAACAGCAGATGGATCTAGATATTCCAGTAGATCAGCAAGCATCAAATAAATATGAAAAATAGCTTTTGTTGCTTCAAGTTGTGAGACTTCATCATGCACGCCTTTATTAGTAATTTTATTTGTTCGTTCAAGCCAAAGTCCTAAGTAATCTACATGACTTTTTGCAATTTCTTTATTGCTGTCAGATTCGATAGCTTCGTTCATAAATTGCCACAAGCGATTAACGAACTGGCTTTGTTTAAAAGTACGTTTACCAATAACTAAGTCACTGGCAGGGTAGAGCTTGTCCGCAAGACTTTCCAAAAGGCGTCTGCAAGTCGTGAGAGCATGAGACCATTCTTCTTTACTATCAGATGATACTGATTTAAATGCCAACATCAGTTGTTCAGCAATTTCTGGATCTAAATCGAGGAGTCGGTCATCCACCGCATTTTTTAATAAATCAAAACTTGAGGTAATCGTTCCTGAAAATCTAAGTTTCGTATCAAGTTCTGTTAGGTACTCTAATGCTTTCTTTCTAATGTATTGTAAGTGTTGTTTGAGTCCACTCAAATTATATACGCTGTCTGAAAACTGCTTAAGTTTAGTTAAAAATGAGAATCTTTCCTCAATAAATTCAACCGAGTGATATCCCCCAGTGGATGTGACACTTTTATATTTATGAATCTCCAAAAATTCATCTAGTGGAATGTGTAACTCATTTAACTTATTAATATATTTTGTATATTTTGTATCATCAATATTTTGTGTTTTTTGCTCTTTTTCATATTCTTCACTTATTTTTTCTGAAAATTTTCGTATTACATTTATAAAAGAAGTAGAACCAAGCTGAAGTTCAGTCCAAGCGATTATTTCCTGTTCATCCAAAAGTTTAGCTGCTCTAGAAAGTTTCTGAACACCAACCGTAACACTCCCTTTAGCAGACTCTAATTCTTTTAATCCTTCTTCAACAATTTTCAAAGCTTCAGCTTTCTTATCTGCCACAACGAACCCCAAACTATAATTATTAAAAAGAATATTTATGATAACTATACAACATTATTGACTTATTTTGAGTATCTAAGATACTAAAGAACAATGACAAAACACTAACTTTCGACTTCATGACAGCTAAAAAAATCCAAGAAACTTCCCAAGCTGTAGAACAGCCTGTAAATAACGATTGCTTCATCATTATGCCAATTGCAGATCATCCAGATTATAAGCAAGGGCATTTCAAGCGTGTGTATGAAGACATTTTAGCGCCTGCATGTCGTGCAGCAGGGTATAAACCAGTTCGTGCAGATGATACGAAACAAGCTAACTTAATTCAGCTTGATATTCTTCAGAAATTGCTCGAATCACCAATGGCAATTTGTGATTTAAGTACACGTAATCCGAACGTACTTTTTGAGTTAGGATTAAGACAGGCTTTTGACAAACCAACAATTCTTGTTCAAGAGGAAGGCACTCCCAAGATTTTTGATATTAATATTTTTCGCTATATCGAATATAGGAACGGTCTGGACTATCGAGATGTTTTAGCAGATCAACATGCTATTGAAGAAGTTTTAAAAGAAACGAGAAAAGCAGTTGAGGAAGGAAAAAGCGTAAATTCGATAATTAAGTTGCTTTCAATTACAAACCCAGCAACATTACAAGATACTTCGAATTTTGGGGATAAAGAGTATTTCCAGATTATAATGTCAGAATTAGCATCAGTTAAAAATGAAGTTCGTAAAAGTCAAACTAGTGTACGTGTTCTGGAAAATTCACATTCTCCAATCAATCTTTCAGGTAGTACTGAATACAATTACCGCTTGGGCTTTAATAGAAAATTAAATGTTGAAGAACGTGATCTCATAACTGCTAACTTTATCTTTCATCCTCTATTTACGATTAGGAATCCACATTGGATTAGTGTGAAAAATGGGTTGGAAATGTTAGAGTTTAAATTTGTATTGAAAGATAGTAATGATCTAAGTACAGATGATGTTAAAGAAATTATTAATCAGATACCAATAGAAAACCTTTATGTTGCTAACATATCGAAATATATCGCCTGATTAAATAATATTGACTCCCAATAGTATCTAAGCTACGTAAGCCAAGCTGTCTTTATTCAAGACCAAAAAATCAAAACTGATAGCCTTAAAGTTGCTAAAGCATTCGGCAGAAGACATACCAATGTTTTACGTGCAATTGAAACTTTAGATTGTGCCAAATCTTTTAGCGCGCTCAATTTTGAGCTGGCGAATTACATTGATGAACAAGGTAAACCTCGTCCTATGTACGAAATGACCAAAGATGGTTGGATGTTCTTGGTCATGGGCTTTACTGGAGAGAAAGCCGCGCAAATCAAAATCGCATTCATCAATGCATTTAATGCCATGGCAACGCTAATCCAAAACCAACAACTCATCGAGCAGCAGGGCATACAAGTCGGCACAAAGGTACGCTTAAACTCAGGCAGTCCAGAACTCACCGTAAACCAACTCATCACCAATGCAGAAGGCATATTCGACCACGTCGAAGTGATATGGTTTAGCAACCGACTGCACAAAACCACACTGTCTATATATGCAGTTGTCCCAGTGGTCGCACGGAATAATGCAGTCCTGCGACACTTTTGGGAAGCCATCCACCAATACGGTCTACATCTACTCAACCATAGCCACAAGCCAGACCACATCGCACTGAACCTACCGCAAGTCTGCTCAGTCATTCATGGACTGCCCGACAGTAGAGTACTCATCCAAGAGCTTACAACCAGTACTCATCCATACCCGCATTACATACAGCATGGGCATGCAGTACGTAGCGCGATAGATGACAAAACTTATCGTTGCATCGTGTTCAAGCAGACGGCAGTACAGTTGGGAGGTGCAGCATGATTCCACAACTCAAAGCAGGTAATGCACCCAAAGACGCAGAAGAACTACTGGAGAACATCACGGACTCAATCGAAAATCTTGAGCTGCATATCTCAGCCATGACCCGCATGCACTATGATGATGGCATTCCAAGTGACGAGTTCAACGCCATCATGTGCAGCCTACACCTCCAAGTCCACGAGATCCGACAGCAACTCGCCTCGAAACCGTGAATCTAATAATCCTTAGAATATGCATTCAACTGCACATTCAGGATTATCGCGGGCGGTTGACCCCCCACGTCACCTGGGGGCTTTTTGTCTCGGAATCACTTTAAATTTTCGGGACAAAAAGCTACCCCCAACGCCTTATATAGGCTGGGCTTGGCACAGAAAAAACAGGGTAAAGGGCAGTTCTGCAAAAATCCCGACAAATCTTCAAAACCCTGCACTCGAACGAAAACAGCTCATAACTAGAAAGGTGAGAAATAGGGACACCCTACGGAGAAAATCAATTTTCTGAAATTGTGTAACCTTGCCCAAAAACAGCTTATTTTTGATTTTTATTAATTAATAAACAATAACTTATACGGTTACTCAAATAGTGTAACTTACTGAAACCGAAAACCTTTGAAATCAATTAAGTTGTTGATAATAAATAATATATTTTGAAACCAAAGGTTACAGTAATAGTGCGTAACTAGTTACAGTTTCGTCACGCAAAAGTTACAGTATCTCTAATGGTAATATTTATATTAATATCAATACATTACATACTATTTTTAAAAATGGTTACTAAAGTTACAGCTTTTGAACCATACCCAATAGTTGAGGATTATTTGAGAATTTATAAAAAAGAGCTTATTTAACGATCGACTCTTATCGTTAGTGTTTAATTTTATTGTCTATATACCTCGAAATTTCCCCCGATTTTCCCCAACCTTATATAAGTTATTTATTTTTAATAAAATTATCAGCATTTGACATCGTAGAGGTCTCCAGTTCGAGTCTGGATATACCTACCAAAATTCGTTGATATTTCAACACATTAAAGCCCACTTAAAAAGTGGGCTTTTTGTTTTCGGGGAATATTCGGGGTATTTTCGGGGAATGGCGTAATTCCCCAATCTGGAAAACTCGTTCATTTAAACTTAAAAACGATGACTAACGGTAGCTAAATAAATAACTACTTGGACATCTATTCTTATTTCGTCTGGACATTTTTTTCTGTTTTAGGGTTAAATGTGATTACATAAAGCCGTGGAACATTGTTCAATAAGTAATCGTGGAACATGATAAACTATTTAAAAATTCCAACACATCTGAGCTGGGGCTTATTAAATCAATTAATAGATTGAATTATATGAAATAAAAAATTGAATTACGTATAAGTGTATTATGTTAATTTTAGATATATTTCAAATTAGGGTAAGGTCGCGATCAATGATTTTGCTTGAGAGTGTCCATTTTCAGCTGCTTTCAAAAACCAACGTTTAGATAAATATTCATTTTGGTCAACTCCTTGCCCATTAGAGTACATTGCACCGATATTAAATTGGGCTTGTGCGTCGCCTTGCTCCGCTGCTTTCTTAAACCATTCAAATGCTTTTGAATCGTCTCTATTCACGCCTTGTCCAAGAGCATACATTATTCCTAAATTGAATTGAGATTTTACATCTCCATGTTTAGCCGCTTTACTATACCATTCCCTTGCTTTTGTATAGTTTTTTTTTACTATCAGGCCATTATGATATGTAGCTCCTAAATTAAACTGAGCTAAGGTATTTTCTTGATTGGCGGCCTTACTGTACCATTCCACGGCTTTTGTATAATCTTGGGTAATACCTCGGCCAGTCTCATACATTATTCCTAAATTAACTTGAGCTTGAGCGACACCCTGATTAGCCGCTTTACTGTACCATTCCACGGCTTTTACATCGTTTTGTATTACTCCTTGCCCATTAGCATACATTACCCCTAAATTAAGTTGAGCGAATACATTACCTTCATTCGCTGCTTTACTGTACCATTCAAATGCTTTTGTATGATCTTGTTTTACGCCTCTACCTTTGCTGTACATTAACCCTAAATTATAGCTTGATGGTGCAAACGCTTGATCGGCAGCCTTACTGTACCATTCCACAGCTTTTACATAATTTTGTGATATGCCACGACCATTTTCATACATTGCACCTAAGTTATGTTGGGCAGCTGCATATCCTTGATCGGCAGCTTTACTGTACCATTCCATTGCTTTTACAGAATTCTGCGATATGCCACGACCATTTGCATACAAAATACCAAGCTCATTTTGCGCGTTAGCATTCTCTTGTAATGCTAATTTATATATATGATTTAAATCTGTTTTTTCTGCAAATACTGAATTAATTGAAAGATATAAAATCATTGTAAAAAATATATTTTTGTTAAGTTTCATTTCTCTAATTTTTTATAAATTAACACGCCAGTAATAGTAACGTTAAATTAGTTATATATTAAATTTTTTTTGATGGATCACTATCTATTTAACATACTGGCGATTATATGAAATCAAAAGCTGATGATCCATGAAATGGAAGCATCAGCTTTATTGGCAAGACTAACGATAGCTAATCTGCTCAAGTTTTAGCACATGATAACTATTCCAAGAATGTGCTTTAATGCATAAAGTCGATCAGATCCCAAAGTGGATTTGAATAAGATCATTAAATCTGGGCCTAAATTTCATTTGGAAAATTAGAAAAATGCTTAAGAAGAATTCACCAATTTTAATGCTAATAATTACCGTAGTTGGGGCACTCATTTACTCTGTATTTGGCGGTAGTAATTTATTCCTGAGAAAACCCTCTATGGTCGATTCAAAATGTTATGGCGTTGATGTTCCAGCATCAGTTAAATACCACAAGGCAGAATTATTCTGCTCATGTATTCATGTGGGTGGGCATGTGAGTAAAGAAGAAAATTATAAATATTGTCTAGATAGATTTACTAAGTAGATTTGAAATGTACCAAAGCTGATGATCCATGTAATCAAATCATCAGCTTTGGTATGACTATCGATAGCTAATCCGCTCAGGTTTAGGCGCTTCGTGACCCTCTAAATAGTGATCCGTCATCTTCACAGTTGCATGGCCAGCCAGTGCCTGCGCGTACTTCTTTCCATACTTCTGCGTGATGTTATAAATGCCCAAGGCACGCAAGTCATGCAGTGATGGACGTTGGTTTAGTTCCAAATGATCATACGCACCTGACAAGTCCCGATACTTCTTAAACTGCTTGGTAATGTGATCCTCAGTCACAGCAAAAGGATGCAGTTTCGCATTACGGATTTGCTCGTTAATGCGGTCTGGTCGCGTTGCAATCAGGTAAGGGCAGCGTAGTCGCATAGAATGCTCTATACACTGCAATACGACTTCTCGTAGCTCAGGATGCATATCCACTTCAATAAACACGGGCTTGTCGTAATTCAGCGATTTATGCTGCAGTACGGTCATGGTGTTGTCTTTAATGTTAATGCTTGAACGCTCCATCACCACCAGATCGGCACGCCGTTGAATAGAATGTAATGCCAAATCAATCGCCAGTTTTAACCAGGGCGGACAAACAGCTTTTACAATTTCTAATGATTCGTTGGAATGTCGCGTTCTGACCTTTTCTGGTCGTATCGGCTTTAAGGTTTTCTCTGCAATATTTTCAGGTGCCCAGCCGTTGGCCACAAAGTATTTCCAAATGTCGATAAGCTGTGAACGGTGCTTTTCTGCCTGAAAGTCGGTCTGCTGTTTCAGGTATTCAGAAATCATGAGTAGGGTAATGTCGGTGCAATAGAACTGCCCCCAGATATCCTGATATTTACCAATGTTCGCCGTGACATTGACCAAGGTGTTTTTGGCAAGTTTCTTCTTGGGTAAGTGCAGCTTTTCATATTCATCCAATGCTTGGCCAAAGTTTGGAATATTACTTTGCTTATGTGCTTTTTCTACCGAAGATAGAATTTTGGACACAATGTCCGGGTTACGCTCAAGTACGGTGTTCAGTGCCTGAGCTGCCTTAATGGCTTCATTACGGTCTTTACCCAGTGACTTCCGCTGTCCGTTCGGTAAGAGGTAGCGGAAGTACATGGTGCCATTGGGCTTTTTGTCGACTTCGACATGGGGAGGTAAGTCCAAGTTCCCCGACTTGCGACCTCGAGGAGCCATATTAAATCTCCGCTAAAATTCGGTCAGCAATGGAGTTACCCGTTTTAGGTGGAGACTTAAGCTCGACTTTAGGCACTTCATCTGTATAGAACAACGGCGCACCCCAAGATGTGCATTCGACATACCATTGTTTACCAATTTTTTTACCACTGAGCCAACCACGTTTGATATGGCTGACCAGTGTGTCACGGCATGGGCGGGATTCTTCGTCTTGCCAATAGCGTTCAGCAAATACGCTGAGCTTGAGACGTTGGATATTAGAGGACATTTGGAGTTTCCTCCTTCAATCTTACAAATTCAGCTATCACATCTGTAAGCATTGAATCTAGGTATGTGTAAATTCGATTAATCTTGCAAGGGTTAAGCTCATACCACCAATCATCACCAAATATTGTTTCTAAGGTCTTTTTTTCATCCGTATATAAGATGTCAAACAGATGCGAAGTATTAGTAAAGTCACTGTCCTTCAATTCATCGTATAAAGCCCGTAGAGCCGCTTTAGTCACTGCACCAGTGGAACGCTGTTCTTTAACAGCATCCATTCGGTTACGTGCGATGTATTCAATAAATTCTTCCCCATTTTCAACAGGAACCCACTTATCGACTTTAAATAACTTTTTAATTAAATAATGAGAATCACATTGAGCTATGAATTCTTTAAAGCTTGGTTGGCCTACATGTGAGAAAAATGCACTACCAACATAATCATCAGTCGCGATAGTAAGTCGACCACCACCAGGACTATACACATTACTTGGATCTAGATAGATAATTGCCCAGTCATCGTTGTAAGGGCCAATTTTAGTTAAAGTAATTCTTTCCATGTCTTTACCCTCCAACTGCCATTAAAATTGTAGTAATGACTAGCCAACATATAAAAGCTAGGCCAAGGAAAAGGGCAAAGTCTCGGAGGTTCGCCCAAATGATAGTGCGAAGTGCAGGGCGTAGTTCGGCAGTTGTGGGGTGTTGGAATAGGATAGGCGTCGTTTGACTAGATATAGGCTTTTGTTTCATACTCATCTCGCATTAAGTTGTAAAGCCCTGATCCCGTCGAAAGTGTCAGGGCTTTTTGTTTTAATCAAGATTAATATTAGGTAAGCCTAATAAGATAGTCAATAGGTATGCCTAATTTTTGAGAGTGCTATTAGTTTCATTAGGTCGAGACTTCAACAATATTTTGAGTGATAGGATTCATCACTTGCACACGATGCTGAATCTCATTGTATATAGATACATTTTCACTTGTTTTAATACTAATCATTAATGAGTATCGGAGTTTTTGTGACCACCGCTTTTGAGCTTTAGCGCTCTTCCACCAACCTGTAACAGGATAAATTGCAATATGGTCCATACTCATTAGATCTGCAGCAGTGCCTGTCCATGTATCGGAGTGTATGCTTCCCTTAGTGCGTAAATTGGAGCCTAAAAACCAGTTATTGTCATTACCTGTATTTCCATCATATTCATCGTACATAGCTTGTTTGTTTAAACTAGCTTTTAAATCCTGAAGTGTCTGTGTTGATCCAATCATTTTGAATCTTAAACCACATGATTGATAAGAAAATCTACTACGGAATCCACGATTTTGCGGGTTTGGCTCAATAAAATATGAAAGAGTAACTTTTAGTTCAACAATTTTTTCACCAAGTTGAGACAATATTTGTTTAGGCCATGGCAATTCGATTACCTGCATTTCATTAAACTGCACATCACTTCGATTTTTTTTAAATGGTTTTAATTGATCTTGGATTACAATTAATGCATGACTATTTGCACTATTAAGTGCAGAATTTAAATTAGGTACACCATATCCAACAGTTCGAACTAAGACTTCAGCAGCTTTTTTGGGTGATAACCCATCTTGACTTGAAAGCTTCTTATGTTGCGATAACATTTCAGAAGTGAATTGGCATGAATGGACTAATAGGCCTCGAACAGTTTCTGGCCAGTAGTCAGGATATTTATCTGCAATTTGTGCGGCATAATTTGATGCTAGTGCACAAGCGGCGCTACTATCACGGTGACTGTCAAATGGTGATTTAATGTCTCCTGAAGTCGTCAGGATTGATAAGTCTTCATGATCATCAGGATGGGTTGGAGGTGGGGTTAGTAAGAAATTACCTCCTTCTAGAACAAAATCAGGTTTCAATGGTGCGTTTTTGATCCACTCCCAACTAACAGATGTTCTGGTTGTCGGACAAAGTCCACCTTTATTACTCCATATTTTCCATCCACTAGTTGTCGGGTCCGTGACTGTTGTTAGATTGGTAAATGTGCCAACTGTAAGGGAATTCCAACTATGTGCTGGATCTTCAATTTTAGCTAAATGCGCTTGATCCCATATATCAATATGTACATTTAAATTTCTATTATTGCCAGTTGAGATAATAAACAAGTTTTTATTTTGTTCGTCTAGATTTCCAAAAGTAAATTTGTCAATTGCTCCTGACCAAGAGGATGGTTTACCAGTATTGTCAGCGCCAGAAGTTACTGCTAAGGAAAAAATTCTGGACTTTATGTTGCTATTGAGAATTTCGACCTTATTCGCAGTTTGAATAGTTAATGATCCATAGAGTTCAGGTTTATTGCAGCCCCTAGGTGGTAAAATTCGACCTGACTCAATAATATGATTTATATGTAAATTTGATGTAGCTAACACGCATGACATTAGGTCCCCATAGATAGAAATGCCAGCTTGCATAGATCCGTGGGGATTGTAATTTTGTGAACCGTAGGAAGGTTTTACGTCATATTTAGGCCATGATGGGTCATAAGTTGTAGAATTGGCGCCAAATATATAGTTTTTTAAAAGAGGGTGGTCATGATTTACGCCACTATCAAGTATACAAATGGATGTTTTAGGTTGAGGGTTTGAGCTTAATCGTGATGTGAGATCATTAACCCATTCATATTGCTCTTTCTCATTCAAATTGAAGAAAAAAGAGGATGGTTCGCTTACTTGCCTTAGTTCTAGTAAATTATTCATCATAAAAATAGATTTTTCTAATTCTAAGGCAGATGTTTTTATTAAAACTACAATGTTATTTACAAAATCTAAATGATTATTTCCAATTTCTGCTTGGATAGACTCAGAAAATTCTAGAACTTTTCTATAAGTAATACTCGGATCATCACTGGTTTTCTTTATCCATAATTCCCACCAGATTGATTTTTGCTTATCTTGTGGAAATAAATCTAATGAGTCGGTCCAAAAGTTCTCTAGCTGAGATAACTTTATACTGGAAATACTATTAATTAGTGTTTTATTGCTAGGATTAACTCTCTTATTAATTGTATTAATATAGTCAGTTATTTTCTTAGTAAAAATCTTTCTTTTTTCTTCAGGAATGAAAATAGTTGCTTCTTCACATTTATCATAAGTCATTCGAACGTTAGATAACTTAAAGTCAGTGTTATCAATAGATTCTAATGGTAAAGATGAATTCGGCTCACTTTTTAAAGTTATATATATTCCATCTGTTACGGTAATGTCAGGAAATTTTTTTTCCCTTAAATTTTCAAATGCTTGTTGTGAGAGCTTAAATTCAGTAAAAAGTTTTTCTGCATGTAGTTTTGGGATTCTTTCAGGGATTGTTGCTCTGAAGGTTCTCTTAGAAGTATAACCATCTTTTGCTTGTAGATTATTAAAATTTATATGATTTTTTTCGTACATGGTAACGCCTAATCAAATTTAAGGTTATTTAATTCGTCGGTTTAGAGAGCTTAATAAGATTTCATTTGTAAAATGGCCTTTATTGTAAAGAACCACTTCTTTTGCAGCATCATCAAAGGCTTTTGAAATATCACCTAAACTTAGGTTTTGACAATTTATATAAATTTTATCCCAATCTAATTTTTCATTTTTAAAGGGACTTATTCTTGACTCAATAAAAGTTTTAATTTCTTTTTTAGTTGGTTTATCAAATTTGATAATATCATCAAATCTACGATTTAGTGCGGCATCTAATAATTCTGGATGATTTGTAGCAGCAATAATAATACTATCAGTGGATGATTGCTCAAGAAGTATTAGGAAAGAATTTAAAATCCTTCTAATCTCTCCAACATCATTTGTTAAGTTTCGCTGTGAACCAATAGCATCAAACTCATCGAATAAGTATATTCCAATATTATCTTTCATAAAATCGAATATGTTTCTTAATTTATTTGCAGTGTCACCCATAAATTTTGAAATTAATGTTTCTAAAACAACTTTATATAGCGGTAGTTTTAATTCAGAAGCAAGAATGTTTGCTGTAAGTGTTTTTCCTGTTCCTGGCGCTCCAACAAATAGAATTTTATTTCTTGGATGAAGCCCATACTTACCTAATTCATTTCTTTGGCGTTGTTCATGAATAATTAATTCAATTCTATTAAATGTTTGTTCATCTAATACTAAGGTGCCTCTATGAATGTGTGGCATAGAGAATTCTATTAGACCATCTAAATCATTGTTATTTTTATTGAATGCTAGTTCTTGATTTGCTGGCTTAGGACTTTTAAATTGATATTTTTCTATGATGTTTTTTAAGTCATTAGCAAGTTTAGTGTGCCCCAAGCGTGCCTCTCTAGAAGCAATTTGGAGTGCAGTAGCATAAAAACGCTGATTGTCATTATCTCCATGACTTTTGATAAGCATTTTAATTTGGTCTGCAGTAGCCACTAAATAGAGCTCCAATAACAATGTTTCATAGAATGGTTAATTTTATCACCAATATCTAAATTAGTATTTAAAATCTCTCATATGTCTCACAACCACACCAATAATTTTTATGTCATGTATTTTTGAAGAAAGAGTAGGAAAGTCTGTATTTAGAGGTACGAGCTCAAAAATCTCACGCCCATACTCATCGTAGCTAATAACTTTATATTTTTTAAAAGTAGCTTCATGCGATCCATTTTGTGCTATGACATATGAGCCTGGTTTAGGGGCTAATGAGGCATCAACAATCAACATGTCTCCTACCTTAAAATCAGGTAGCATGCTTTCACCTTGTACTATTACACTAAAAACTGAATCAGCATTTGTACCAAGGTAGTCTGTATAAGTATAACTATGGGGAATTACTCCATCATAAGAAACTTCATGCCATAAACCAGCTTGTACATAATCTAGTACAGGAATTTTGTGTAAGCGCAAGTCTCTAAATAGAATATTAGATAACTCATCACCTTTAATATTTTGTTTATCTTCTTTAGGACTCCCATTTCCTGATGCTAACCAATTAGCATTTACTCCTAAAAATTTAGAAGCTTTTAGAAGGTTTTCACCCTCCATGGTTTTTGATTTTCCACTTAACCAGTCGCTTACAGATGGTGGTTTAACTCCTACAGCACGAGCTAATTCGACCCCCTTAATCTTTTTCGGAGGTAAAATTTCCATCGCATATTTAAGCCGATCGGCTAAAGTTTTTAAATCTTTCATTAGGAAATCCTAACATAATTAAAATTAGGCATTCCTATTGATTAAAAATAAGGAATGCCTAATAATTGTTTGTGAGAATTAGGAGCTAAGAATGACAGACAACCAACTCATAGAAGCTTTAGGTGGATGTAATGCCGTAGCTCGTATGTTAGGAATCAAACCTTCCTCTGTAAGTGGTTGGAAATCAATTCCAACAGATCGCAAAATTCGCTTGGCTGTTATTGCAGAAGAGAAAGGTATTACTACTCGTAAACTATTATTTCCTGATAGCTATGGAGAAATTTGGATTGAATTACGAGAGGCTTTCCATTCATTAAATATTAGTAAGTCAGCCATCTAATAAACACGTTCAAAGGAAGCCGTTATGAACATATTAGATGCTGCTTATCACACCGTGCACGACTACAAAGGCGGGGCAAATGCACTCGCACCTCGTATGGGTATCAAAAGTCCCGCCGTGCTCAATAGCAAAGTCAATCCAAATACAGACACCCATCACTTGACGCTAGTTGAAGCATCCAAGCTAATGGCACTGACCAATGACTACCGAATACTGCAAAGCCTCAATGCCCAACACGGCAAAGTCGCAATCAACCTGCCTGACATACCCGAATGCAGAGATACAGCACTCACAGATTTGGTGCTGAGCTTTGGGATGAAAGGCGGAAACGTCTACACGCTATTTAAAGAAATGATGGCAGACGGACGCATCACACGCGGGGAAGCCATAGACATGTCTAAGGTCATTCACCGACTACACGAAATACTGGCCGAACTGGATACACAAATACACCAGTGCGTAGACGACAAATAGAGGTAACCCATATGAGTTTAGATGCAACGATTTGGGCTTGGAGAGCGGAAGTAGACAGTTCTACACAACGCCTCATATTACTTTCACTGGCAGACCGCGCAGGGGAAGACCACAAATGCTACCCAAGCATTATGCGTATGGTGAAAGACACTAAAATGAACCGCAAAACCATCATCAAAGTTTTAGACGACCTAGAGAAAAAAGCCCTGATTAAATATACAGGGAAGATCGTCGGCAACGGCGTAAAAGTCTATCAACTGCTGGGTGTGGTCGGTCGAGAAGATCATCCAACCAGTACCAAAAAAGGGACTAGTGGTAAAAACGGGACTAGTTCCAATTTAGGTACAGGTTCCAATATTGGTACTAGTACCGAAAACGGAACAAGTACCAGTCCCAAAAACGGTACCGAGACCAGTACCGAAATTGGGACACAGAATCTCCCAAGGAATCTTCCAATAGAATCTAAAAATAAAAAAGACTGGCTTTGCTCAAAAAAACTTCGTGAAGAAATTACTTTGGCCGATGACAGCATCGAACCAGAAACTCTCATGACTGCGAAATGGGTGGAACGAGAAAAACGCGCCTTTGAGATTTACAACCAAGACAAAACCATTTGCGATGAACTTTTGAATTTTTACTTTGCGGATTGGCTGCTGCATGCATACCGAACCAAGTATTCCCAAGAAACCAAAACGGGATACGGCAAAACACCTGCAGCAGAACCAAAGCAGCTCACTGACAAACAAATTTCGACGTTTGCACAAAAACTTGCCCATCACCCAGAGTTTGCCAGCAAGCAAAGCGCACCGGGTGATTCATACGAGCAACTGGCATCACGCATTGCCATCAAACTCATGAACCCAGCACAGGCGAAGAAATGGGAACCATACCTCAAGCAAGTTGGCTTCACTGGCAGTTTGCAGGGGGCAGCATGATTCCACACGGCGCAACACACATCGAAACCGATGGCACATTTTGGAAATGCATCAACGGACGTTGGTATTACTGGAAAGAACGCTTTGGATGGTGCGGATATGTCGGTGGAGTCAACGCAATATTTATGAACAACAAAAACGAATTGGGGACGATGTACGCATGAAAATCATGATTGGAATTGATACAGGGGTGAAGACAGGTTATGCCGTTGCAGCAGACCGTGGCAAGGGCGGAGTGCTAGAACAGGTCGAGAGTCTATCAATCACTCAAGCCATGAGCAAAGTGAAAGACTCCGTACAAACATGGGGTGCCCAAAACGTCTGTTTGTATATTGAAGATGCTCGACAACGAACTTGGTTTACAGGTGGTCGTGAAAAGGCTCAGGGCGTTGGATCAGTCAAACGTGATGCACAAATATGGGAAGACTGGTGTAAGGAACAAGGCTACCTGTACAAGATGATCCATCCCGCAGCCAATGCCACCAAAAAGAAAGCCACAGACTTTTTCCGTATGACAGGTTGGAAAGGTCGTACAAATGAACATGCACGCGATGCAGCCATGTTGGTGTTTCAACGATTTGCGAAGTTTTGAGGGAAAGAGGATGAGTGCAGCAGTAACGATTATGCAAGCGACGGATTGGTCGAAATACAGTTTTGAAGAATGGTGCCGTCAGCTTGGAGCTTGGATAAATGGCGACAATGAAACAATGGTAATGGTTGTTAAAACTATGCCAACAAAAAGAATAACGCAGCAGCAACGTGAGCGGCTGCTTGCAATGTACATGTCAGACGAGACACTTAGAGACCGTTTGTGCGTCCGCCGAAAAGGAACATGCTGCCAATTAAACTGCAACGAAGCACGCGCAATTCAAAGACTCTTTCTTGACATTCAACTTGTAGAAGATGTAATACTTCAAGAATGGATCTCATCAATTTGGTCTCACCACGTGATAGGTAATTCATTGCGTGATATTGCTGGGAGTAATGACACATCCGTGAACCAAATTCGCCAAGATCTAAAATGCGGCCTTGCTTATATCAAAAGCAGACACTCGCATTTTGTATTTGAGACTTTTGAAAAAACCGCTTGAGTGTGCGCACGGGGTATGGCATATTTCAGGTATAGTGGACGTACATATGGAAATTCACTTAATTACCGTAAAGAGCTCATCATTTGATGGGCTTTTTTTGTATTGGTAATCAGCGAGAAAAATGATGCTAAGAAAAATATATAATAATCTACCAATAGTTCTCTTAGTTTTGATTGTCTTATCAATTCCATACCTTATGTATAAGGGTGTAAAGATCTCGCCTCGAGTCGGCTATATAAAGGATTGCTCTGGTGTTCCGGTGCCTGAGAACTTAGAAAAAAATAAGTTAGATAGTTACTGTGATTGTGTAAAGAATCCTAATGATTTTAGGCCTAAAGAAGAAAAAATAGTTTCATGCATAGATGAAGCAAAACCTAAACCTTCTTTATTTGATTTGTTTAAAGGGTAGACTTTGAATTCTTTAAATTTTTGATAAAGTCTTTTATTGTGACTTGGTATTTTTAGAACTAAATGATTAATTATATAAAAAGCAATTTACCCATCATTATTCTTTTTTTGATTGTAGTTGGTGGTTTTGCATATCCATTTTATTCAGGAGAGTGGTTGGTCGCGAATCGATTGTCAGATATCGATTCAAAGTGCTATGGAGTAGATGTGCCTGAAAGTATTCCATACAACAAAGCGATTTTGTTTTGTTCCTGTGTGCATGCAAATGGACATGTAAGCAAAGAAGAAAACTATAAATATTGTGAAAGGAAATTTGTTGATTAATTAGTTAGAAGTGAATACGTGCAGGTTTATGTTAGAGCACGCCAAGCGCCTCTTATACAAACAACTATTAATAAAATCACAATGTATAAAATAAAACTTCCAGTCCCTGATGCTTGATCAAGCCTGTAATGGTAAGAAATAAAGAGTAAAATTATGATTCCAAGAATAAATAGCATTGTAATTTGTAGTTTTAATAACGATTTGTGACATCATAAATATCAAATTTGAGAAATGCAAAGGCCATATTTATGTATAAGAGAAATTAGAGAAAACCCTGTTAAATGGCACGAAGAATTAAGAGTTTACTTTCTGGTGGGCTTTTTTAATACCTCAATTTCTTAAAGTTTTATATTAACCCAAACTTACATAGTGTTACTAATAGTTACAAGACAATTCACATAAATCCGACTATAATGCTCGGTATTAGCTTCTCCATGAATAGTTAATATCAGTTTTCTGCCTGCACCTTCCCCAAGGTGCAGGTTTTTTTTCCCTAAATATTCGATGCACATGGATATTAACTGAGAGTGATATTGAATGTTTCAATTATTGAAATGCTTATTCGGATTACATGGCGTAGTGGAAATTCATCATTGTAAAGATGGTGAGTTAGAGGTTTGCCGAAATTGCCTTAAAGTAAAAGATATTAAGTAAATAGACGAACGTCTTATGACAAATGAAACCCCGCTGAATATGCATTATTGGCGGGGTTTTTTAATGATGTAAATAAGATTTATTATCATTAAGTGTGTCAATAGTTAAAAAACTGTCTTATAATTTCAGCGCTTTATAATTATTAAAAGTGAAACTATGAAATTAGATTATTACATCCAAAATATTGTTGGTTCATTCTTGGGTATTGTTATATTAGCGGCAGTTATTAGGTTTACTCTTTGGGAATACACCCCAGAACAATATGAACTTGTTAGTACAATTTTTGGCACTTTAGTGTTTTTTCTTGGATTTGTAGGGATAGGATATTTTAATGCTAAGCATGCCCCAGATAATAAGTTTAAACAAAGTAGTTATGTGCATCTAACTTTGGTTCTTTTTACCTTTGTAACGGATTTACTGTTTGGACAATCTGAAGTCTATATCGTAATTATTCGAAATGCATGCTATCTGATAGCTTTGCAAATTGGTGCTTATGTTTTTGTAAAAAGACAATCTAGAAACTTACACTTTTTGAAATGAAGTACTTCGATACTCGTTAATTTTGATTATATGGCCACCTTCGGGTGGTTTTTTAATGTCATGTAAATCATGTGAGCAACGTCGACATAAACTAAAGGCAACGTATGAGCAGTCAAAAGAACCCATCATCAAAGCAATTGCTCACCTTACTCACTGAGGTAGTAAAGCAGAACAATCAGTTGATCAGTCAGCTGCAAGTACAAACGAACCTGAATAACGAATTGTTGTTAATGCTCGAGGAGCAGGAAGAGTCAGACAGTACTAGATATATGGATGATTAATCATGCCAAAGCTACAACGATTGCAGAGCAGGTTTGATGCCATCACACCTAAGCAGCCAAGACCACCAAAGAACTGGGGAACAGGACGTGGTGGTAGACCATGGCGCAGACTCAAAGAAAAGATCCATCTACGGGATAACTGGACATGCCAGCACTGCCGCCGTGTTACTACACAACTAGAACTGGACCATATTGTTAACGTTGCACAGGGTGGCACCGATGATGAATCGAACCTGCAATCGTTGTGCCCGCCGTGTCATAAAGACAAAACCATAAAAGAGAGCAGACTGTGAATGAAAGTGTAGTGGGTAGGGGGGAGGTCAAAAGTTCAAAACCTTTTGCCCTCGGACACCACCCCCTATCTCACGTATAAAAAAATTTCTCTTTTTAGCTAAAAGTTAACTTTTAGAGTTAAGGATTTGCGATGGCTTTAACAGCAAAAATGAAAGCTTTTGCTCAAGCTGTTGTGGATGGCTTAAGCAATAAAGATGCAGCAATATCAGCAGGATATAGTGAAAAATCTGCAATGCAGCAAGGTTCTAAACTTGCAAAAATTCCTGAAGTTATTGCCTATATTGATCAATTTAAATCAGTTAAAAAGTTAACTCCTACGACCCAAAAGTTAACTTCAAAAAAACCAAAAGTTAACTCCGTGGATAATGGGGAAAATGACAATCCTTTGGATGATGAAAATTACGCCAAGGATGATCCGTTACAGTTTCTTTTAGATGTGATGAATAAAAGCGATGACATGTTCATGCGAGTGAATGCTGCTAAGGCTGCATTACCTTATGTACATGGCAAGGTTGCTGACAAAGGTAAGAAAGAAACTAAAGCGGAAGAAGCTAAGAAAGCAGCCCAAAGCGGAAAGTTTGGCACCTTGAATAATCAATTACCGAGTTAAAACATGACTGCAATGCTCCCAGAATGGACAACCGCTTGCCCAGACTGGGAGGAGCGTATTGTCAAAAAGCAATCGCTCATGCCATGTGTGCCACTGTTTCCGCAAGTTGCAGATGTTGCAGAGCGAATTTTTAAGGAACTCATTCTTGTTGATGTGATGGATAGCCCGAAGATGGGTGATGTCACATTGGAGTGGGTAATTGAATTTGTAAGAGCAATTGCAGGGGCATACAACCCTGAAACTAAGCGTCGTTTGATTCGTGAGTTTTTTCTTCTGATTTCTAAGAAAAATACTAAGTCTACGATCGCTGCAGGAATCATGCTGACTTTGCTTTTGTTAAATGATCGACTTTCAGCAGAGTTGATTATCCTTGCGCCAACCAAGGAAGTTGCCGACAACAGCTTTAACCCGATCAGAGACTTCATCAAAGCTGATGAAGAGCTCAGTTCAATGATTAATATTTCTGAGCACACTAAAACCGTTACTCATTTAGGTACTGGTGCAACGCTCAAGGTTATTGCAGCAGAATCAAATGCAGCAGCTGGCAAGAAAGCCTCAATCATTTTGATCGATGAGGTTTGGCTTTTTGGTAAGCGTGCCAATGCGGAATCAATGTTCCGTGAAGCGAAAGGTGGCTTGGCATCACGTCCCGAAGGGTGCGTGATTTACCTTTCTACCATGTCTGATGAAGTCCCATGTGGTGTATTCAAGCAATTATTAGATTATGCGCGTGATGTAAGGGATGGAATTAAAGAAGATAAAGCCTTTTTACCTCTTATTTATGAGTTTCCTAAGCATTTGATAGAGGCAGGTGAACACTTAAAACCTGAGAATTTTTACATCACCAACCCGAATTTAGGTGCTTCAGTAGACCTTGAATACCTGATTTCAGAGTTCAATAAGGTCAAAGATGCAGGTGAAGAGTCGCTTAGAGACTTCTTGGCCAAACACTTAAACATTGAAATCGGCATGAACCTTCGGGCAAACCGTTGGGCGGGTGCTGAGTATTGGGTCCAGCAAAAGCATGTATTTGGACTTGAGCAATTAATTGAACAATCTGAGTTGATCACATTAGGGATTGATGGCGGTGGCTTGGATGACTTACTTGGGTTCGCCGCCTTAGGACGATTGAAGAAAGATCCACGTATTTGGTGGCTTTGGAGTCGTGCTTGGGCAAATAAACTGGCCTTAGAGCGTCGTAAAGAGAATATCCCTAAATATCGAGACTTCGAGCAAGAACAAAGTCTAGTTGTTGTGGATAAGGTTGGTGAAGACATCGACCAATTAGCCATGATCGCAAAGCAAATTTATGACAGTGGCAAGCTCGACAAAATTGGGCTAGATCCGCAAGGTCTTGGAGGTCTCATTGATGGTTTAACTGGCGCTGGAATCCCTGAAGAAATTCTTGTCGCAGTTCCGCAAGGACATAAGTTGATGGGATACATCATGACTTCTGAACGTAAATTGGCAGAGGGAAATCTCTGGCATGCAGGACAGCAGTTGATGACTTGGTGTGTAGGTAATGCCCGGGTCGTGATGGTCGGCAATGGTATGCGGATTACCAAGCAGGATTCAGGTGTAGGAAAAATTGATCCAGTTATTGCCATGTTTAATGCCGTGGCATTAATGAGTTTGAACCCTGAAGTTAAGGATCTTGATATTGACGGGTATTTAGAGGACGTCGTGATAGCATGAGCGATTTACAAGATACGGGTTTTTGGTCCCGTTTCTGGTCACGATTGACTGGAAGAACCCAACTTAGAAAAGGTGATACTTCACATCCTTTTGACAGTTATATGTCTTCAGGTGGTGCGGTAGTTAGTCCTGAAACAGCGCTAAAACTTTCAGCAGTTTGGGCTTGTGTGAAATTACGCGCTGAAACTATTTCTACACTGCCTTTACACTTATACGATTCAAATAAGAAGATCGCTAAAGATCATGATCTGTATAGAATTTTGCACGATTCACCGAATGCAGATATGTGTGCAAGTGAATATTGGCAGATCCAGTCGGCGTGTTTAGATTTATGGGGCAATGCTTATAGTTATATTGCTCGTCGCAATAACCGAAGCGTTATATCTTTAGAGCCATTGTTTCCAAGCGAAATGGTGAAAAAACGCTTAAAGGATGGAAGTTTTGAATACCATTACACTGAAAATGGAAAAGTCAAAATCTATAGCGATGATGAAATTCTACATTTTAAAGGATTCACTTTAGATGGTTATGTGGGGCTATCTGCAATCCAATTTTTTGCGCAAACAATTGGTATGCAATTTGATGCGAACAATCAAGCACAAGATTGGTTCAAGAATGGCTTAAAGGTTGGTGGTTTCCTTGAAACTGGTGAACAAACACTGACAAAAGAACAGCGCACAAGCATGCGTAACCACTTGTCAGAATTCAGTAAGCCTGAAAACTCTGGAAAATACATGATTCTTGAGGCAGGTATGAAACTATCTTCTGCCAGCAACATCAGAATTAACCCAGTAGACGCACAGCTTTTAGAGTCTCGTTACTTTGGTATTGAGGAAATTTGTAGAGCTTTTGGCGTACCGCCGCAACTGATTGGCCATACCAACAAAGCAAGTTCATGGGCATCTAGCTTAGAACAGACAAATCAGGGGTTTTTGACCTATTCGCTGAATCCTCAGTTAGTACGTTACGAACAAACCATTGCGCGAAAACTTTTGCTACCTCATGAAAAATATCAATTTCGACCTAAATTCACGGTTGACGGTTTGTTGCGAGCTAACAATACAGCAAGGGCGGAGTTTTACGTGAAGATGACTCAAAACGGTCTATATACCCGTAATGAGGTCCGTGAGCTTGAGGATATGCCAAAGGCAGATGATCCATCAGCAGATAAACTCATGGTGCAAATGCAAATGGTGCCTTTGGGACAAGAACAGGGGAAACCTAATGACTAGAAAAAGTTTTAATTTTGAGCTTAAAGCCGTCCAAGAGGACGGTTTTTTTTCAGGGTATGGTGCAGTTTTCGGAAATGTTGACTGGTACAACGATGTGATTTTACCAGGTGCATTTAAAGCGTCACTCGAAAAATGGCAGTCAAAAAATAAGATGCCGCCAGTCCTTTGGAATCACAACGATAGTGAGCCAATCGGTGTTTACACACAAATTTATGAAGATGAGAAAGGACTATTTGTTGAAGGGAAGTTGCTTATTGATGATGTTCCAAGAGCCAAGTCCACATATGCGCTTTTGAAAGCTGGCGCTATTGATGGGTTAAGTATTGGTTATTCAACAAAGAAGGCAAATCAGAAAGGAAATGGGGTTCGAGAGTTAATCGAAGTGGATATCGGTGAAATTTCCATTGTCACCCAACCTGCAAATGATCGAAGTCTTATTACTTCTGTAAAAAACAAATTAGATGACGGTGAGTTACCGACCTTACCAGAATTCGAAAAATTCCTGAGAGAGTCAGGATTTTCAAAATCGCAATCTACTGCCATCGCTAGCAAAGGGTTGCGCTCTCTTCTGAGCGAGTCAGAGGAACAAATCAAAGAAGCGAAATCAGTTTCAAATGCCTTAAATATTTTAAAAGGAGTCAGCAATGCCTGATCAAAATTTAGAACAACTCGCTCAAGAGTTTAAAAAACAAGTTGATGAAGTAAAAGGAATCGCCGAAGACTTCAAAGGTAAGCGTGAACATGGTGACAAAATTGCTGAAGGTGCAAAGCAAGCTGCCGATGAAGCAATTACTAAGCTGAATGAAACAAAAGCCCGTATTGATGAGCTAGAGCAGAAAATGGCTCGTCGACCACAAGAAGGTGGTGAGGAGCATAAATCACTTGGACGCCAATTTGTGGAATCTGAGCAGTTTAAATCTTTGCAAGGTGAAGCAGGACAGCGTGGTAAAGCAAACTTAGAAATTAAAGCAACCATTACATCAGCAACCACTGATGCGGCCGGATCTGCTGGTGACTTAGTGCAAGCTACACGTATTCCGGGAATTATTGCAGCACCTGATCGTAAGCTTACAATTCGTGATTTGCTTATGCCGGGTCGTATGGATGGTAATGCTCTTGAATTCGTCCAAGAAACTGGGTTTACCAATAATGCTGATGTTGTAGCAGAAGGTGCTAAAAAGGCTCAATCTGATATTAAGTTTGATCTTAAATCAACAACAGCCAAAGTTATTGCTCACTTTATGAAGGCTTCTCGCCAAATTCTGGACGATTCTTCACAGTTGCAGTCTTATATAGATGGTCGTCTTCGTTACGGTTTGGCATTCAAAGAAGAACAGCAAATCCTTAATGGTGATGGTACAGGTCAAAACTTACTGGGCATTATCCCGCAAGCAACACCATATGTTCGACCTACAGGTGTTACTACAACAGCAGAAAGTAAAATTGACACTCTACGCTTTGCAATGTTGCAAGCAGTACTTGCTGAATATCCTGCAAGTGGGCATGTTTTAAACCCAATTGACTGGGCAGCGATTGAAACCCTGAAGGACACATCAGGCCAATACATCATTGGTAATCCTCAAGGTGCGCTCAACCCAACACTATGGAAGTTGCCAGTAGTTGAGACTCAGGCAATTACGGTCAATAAGTTTCTTACTGGCGCATTCTCAATGGGTGCACAAATTTTTGACCGTTGGCTTTCGCGTGTGGAAGTTGCTACAGAAAACGAAGATGACTTTGTTAAAAACTTAGTCACGATTCTTGCTGAAGAACGCTTAGCACTTGCTGTCTACCGTCCTGAAGCATTTATTTATGGTGATATCGTTCCTGTTGGACCTTAATAAACGCCAATTAGGGGCTATTAGCCCCTAATTCATGGAGGCAGAAATTGACTAAATATAAAGTAATGCGTGAGCATCTAGGTGATAAGTTTTACCTTACTGGGGAGCAACGGGAAGCCAATCCAGTTGATGTAAAGCATCTTGTTGCCAAGGGTATTTTAGTTGAGTTGGGTGAAGGTGATAAACCAAAACCAGCAGCAAAAACTCCAACCAAAAAGGCAAACTAAAATGATCGACCTTCCGAAAGCTAAATTACATTGTCGTATCGATGATGATGTAGAAGATGACCTTTTAACCCAATGGATTGATGAGGCAGAGGTTGTTATTCAAAATGATCTCGATCGCAAGATTATTGCAACAGAAACTGATCGGGTGAATGAAACTGATCTAGTTGATAATGCCGCTTTGGATTCGGCTCGTCTTATCTTTGTTCAATACCGATATAGCCGCAGTGCAGATGGGAAACCAAAGGCATATTGGGATTTATTGCAAAAGTTTAGGGAAATGGGGGTATAGACATGGATTTAGCCCCCGAACTCTGCCACCGCATACGCATTGAAAAAGAGATTTCTCCACGTGATGATGATGGCAACATACTAGATCCAGTATGGACCACAAATGTAACTCTTTGGGCGAAGGTCACATGGCTTTCTGTCAAAGACACATTAGTTGCACAGGCCAATAATTCTGAAATTGTCGCACGTTGCAAAATTCGTAAGCGATCCGATATCGATACAACCATGCGTGTTGTATACGATGGAAAAATTTATAGCATCACGGGTGAGCCATTGCCTGATGCTGAGAATGGCAAAATCTACTGCACTTTGATGCTCAGTCATGGTGTAGAGAAATAAGGAAGCGCTTATGTCTGTCGAATTTAAGATTGAGGGTATGGATGAACTTTCTAAGAAACTCCAAACTTTGACAGATGGTAAAGCTGTTAACCGCCGTGCTCGATCCGCTGCACGTAAAGCTATGCAACTAGTGCTCTTTGCTGCCAAGGTTGGAGCTTCACGTATTGATGATCCTGATACGCGGGAAAGCATTCAAGAAAACTTAGTGATTCGTAATGGTAAAAGCCGCGATATAAACACCGTTCGTATGCGAGTCGGTGTAATGGGTGGCGCAGCTGTAAATGCCAAATCAAATTTTGAAAAACTAAATGCTTTGCCCGGTGGGATGACTGTGTATTGGCGTTTCATCGAGTTTGGTACTTCAAAATTTCCACCTACACCTTTTATGCGTCCTGCATTGGCTCAGAATATTGAAGTGGTCACAAACGTGTTCAATAAGGCGTTTATGAAGTCGATTGAATCCGCAATCCAAAAGGGAAAAATTGAATGAAGCAATTACCTATCTACCGAATCTTGAAGGCCGATGCTCAAGTATTTGGAATGTTGGGTGAACACATTTATGAAGATGTGGCACCTGAAAAGACACCTTCACCGTATTTGGTTTGGTCTGACTTATCGGGCACCCCAAATACCTCTTTGGATAACATTACTAATCAAGATAATGTTTTGTATCAGGTGATGGTCTATAGCCCAAACCAAAAGACAGCTTCAGATATTCGAACAGTTGTATGTAATGTGCTTCAAGAACACAGCTTGATCGAACAACGTATCGGACACTATGAGTTAAATACAAAGCTCTTTGCTCGTGGGTTTTCAGGGAGTTGGTGGCTTGATCGTTAATACACAGTGTAATTTTTACTGAGCACCTTTAGAGGTGTTTTTTTTATGCCTAAAATTTGAGGAGAAGTAACTCATGGCAACAAAAAAAGGTGTTTTATCTAATGGGACCGCTGTATGGATTGTCCACGGTGCTGTGCCTACATTAACAAAGATGGGTTGTATTAAAGCATTGGCATTAGGAGATGACAGTGCAGCTGAAATTAATACAACATGCTTAGAAGAAACTAGCACTGCGACTACAGAATATGGGCTTGTTACTCCTGGTGAAGGTTCAGTGCAAATCGATACCGATCCTAAAAACCAATCGCATATGACGTTACTGCAACTTGCAGCGAATAAAGAAAAAGTTGAAGTATATGTTGGATGGTCTGATGGAATTGCAGAGCCAACATTAACAGGCAGTGATATTGAGCTACCAGAAACACGTACATGGTCTAGCTTTGAAGCTATATTAAGGAAAGGTTCTCCAGTGTTTGCACTAGATGCCATGGTTAATCACACCATTCCAATGAAACGCCAATCAGAAGTAATTGATCAGTTTAAGGTGACTCCATAATGGCAAAACTTACATTAAAAGCTGCAAAAGCTGCTGTTGGGACTGGTGCTTTTGCCGAAAAGACAATTAAGTTTCGTGATTCGAAAGGGGCAGAATTTGAAGGTGAAATTCTTGTAAAGCGCTTGTCGCATGATGAGACAATTACTGCTGTTGATGCATGGGATTTGGAAGATCGGAAGATGGCAACGATTGATCAAATTACTAAGGCCATTATTTTTAAAGTAATTTATAGTTCGGCAGATGAGCCGTTTTTCCCAACGGTTCAAAGCATAGGTGAAGTTTCATCTGAAATTGTGGATGTGATGTATCGCGTAGCCGATGAGGTTAATGATTTCTCGGGAAAGGAGTGGATCTGGAAGAAGAAGAGTTCTGGTGCGAACTCGTCCTCAACGGAATTGGTGGAAGAACCATTGAAAAAGCCAAAAAAACGATCAGCCCGCGCGAGTTTGCAATCTGGAGAGCGTATAGAGAAAAAAGAGGCTCACTCTTCATAGGGCGAAGGGTTGAGCAGGGCTTCGGTAATTTAATGGCCCATCACACAATGTTCAAAGTGAAAGATCCTGAATCAGTCTCTGCTCTGACTTATATGCCACATGAAGATGCTCCCGTGACAACTTTTGAAGAAGAACGTTTGAAAGCGATTAAGAGAAAATCTGGTTAGATAAATTCAGTACGTTCCAAACTATTAGTTGATTATAGCCACCTACGAAGAGGAGGCTTTTTTTATGCCTTGAGGTTTTATATGAGTGCCAAGCTTGGAACATTAACACTAGATCTAGTCACCAAAATTGGCAACTTTGTAGGACCAATTAAGGAAAGTGAAAAACAAGTCAAGACGAGCTTTACTAGTATGCAAAAGGACGTGCTTGCGTATGGAGCTATAGCAGTATCTGGTGCGACGGCAGCAGGTGCTGCAGTATTTGCTATGGCAAAAACCTATGCAGATGCAGCGCAAGAACTAAAAACATTTGCAGCCATTTCTAATGCGACAACACAAGAATTTCAGGCAATGTCTGCAGCAGCTCAATCGGTAGATATTAACCCAGATAAATTGGCAGACCAATTAAAAGACTTTAATGAAAAGCTCGGAGAGTTTATTACCATCGGTTCGGGTGGTGCCGTCGACTTCTTTGAACAAATCGCTATTCAAACGGAAGGTAGTGCTGAGGGTGCACGAAAACTTGCACTTGAGATGCAGAACTTATCAGGCCCACAAGCACTGCAGCTTTATGTCGATAAGCTTGAGGAGGCAGGAGTTTCACAACAGCAAATGTCTTTCTATTTGGAAAGCATGGCTTCAGATACCACTAACCTGATTCCATTACTTAAAAATGGTGGTGAAGGGTTTAAGTTCTGGGCAGATGCTGCAGAACGTTATGGCTTAATCATGGATGAATCTGCGATCCAAAAAGCGTCTGAATTTAAAGTGCAGTTAAAGCTTTTAGATATGCAGGTACAAGGGGCTAAAAATCAGTTTATCCAAGGCTTAATGCCAGCACTTGTATCTGTTGGTGATGCTATGTCTGATGCGACAACTGAGACAGATTTAATGTCTGATGCTGGTGAGACTTTAGGAGGAGTCTTTAAGGGAGTAGCGGTAACAGGTATGGGGGTTTATGCAGTTATAAAGCTACTCTCTAATGCAATTGCAGGCCTTTCTTTCGATGCACTTAATGCTAAAAAAAATGTGGATTTAGCTGCTGAAGGTGGTACTTGGGCGGATAAATTACCTGGTCTTAGGCTCGCAAAAACCTTAATCACTGGCGCAACAGTAGCTAGAGCACAGAATAGTGGTATCTCTATGGCAGCAGCGGACAATGCTAAAGTTATGGATGATATAGGCACTTCAATTACAACTTTATTCACCAATACTGTGAATGAAGCCACAGCTGCAATGGCGAAAAACCAAAGTGGCCAAGCTGGTGTGATTAAAGGTTCAGATGAGTGGATTAAAAAACAAAACCTAGCTGCTAATGCAACAAATGCTGCAACTAAGGCCTTAAAAGAACAGCAAGCACAGGCGCGAGATTCCATTGCATATGAGTATTTGGATGATTTCGCAAAGTTTGCTGAAGACTATAAACGTCAGGTGACGGAAATCGGTAAAGCAAACTTTGGTGCTGAAGAGGCTTCATATATCGCTAAAGCCAAAAGCCGTTATGAATTTGCTGAAGAAATGTACCTTCGTCAGATTACTGAGGAAATTAATACCTTTAAGTGGTCTGAAGAGGAAAAGCTTAAATATGCGTTTGAAACACAGCGCATTATGATTAGTGAATCGGGCAAATATAATAACGAACTTAAAGAGTTAAAGCTGAAAGCACTAGATGAACAACATGAGATTGAGTTAAGAAAAACTCAGTGGCATGCGCTTGAAATGCGCCAAACCTTAGAAGATTCAATCATAGGTCTTTCTGGTGGCGCTGATGATATTTTTGCGAAATCTACGATGACTCCGCAAGAATATTCTCAGTGGGCTTTGGAGAGTAATCGTTCAAAGGCACAAGATTCATTAAACAATCAACGTGTTGGTGTTGAACGAGACATTATGACGAGTGATGCTTACTCGACAGATGATGAACGTTATGAAGCACTTTTGCAGGCACATCAAGAATACCGTGATGGGTTGTATGCAATTGATCTTCAGTATGATCAAGGTGTTAAAGATTTAGCTCAAAACCAGTACGAAAGCCAATTAGGAATTTGGGCAAGTCTTTTAGGTCAAGCTCAAAATACTTGGTCTCAAATGACCCAAGCTGTAAAAGATAGTGAGGGGGAACAATCTGGTTCATTTAAAGCAATGTTTTTGATGCAACAATCAATGGCAGGGGCATCGGCGATTGTATCTGCACATTTAGCGGCCGTTCAGACTACTGCAGATATTACATTACCATTCGTTGGAAAAATTCCAGCTGCAAATGCAATTCTTGCATTTGGTTATGCTAACGCTGGAATAATCGCTGGTCAGGCACTTGCAGGTATGGCCCATGATGGTATCGATAACATTCCAAAAGAAGGTACATGGTTGTTAGATGGTGGAGAGCGTGTTTTGAATCCACAGCAAAACAAAGATTTGACTAACTATTTAGCAAGTCAGCCGCAGCAAAGCTCTTCATCTGGTACACAAGGACTTACCATCATTAATCAAATTGAACAGGATGATTTGGTAGGCAAGTATATGCAGGGTCCAGCTGGTC